>JABAOF010005515.1_pt1 | contig 36945 bp, 30 predicted proteins | sample 7062171 | NCBI WGS metagenome assembly JABAOF01 (sample SAMN14538628, study PRJNA623070) | marine sediment metagenome | biome: marine biome [ENVO:00000428]; feature: marine pelagic biome [ENVO:01000023]; material: deep marine sediment [ENVO:00002113] | place: India: Gulf of Khambhat ...
GAGGGGTCACTATTTCTCGCTTCCACCAGGAACGATTTCGATTGGTCCCTGGGTCATTGACTCAGACCGAAAGATCTACTACCTGATGATCGTCCTTGTGTGCCTGTGTCTCCTTGGCATGGCCAACCTCCTCCGATCCAAGGTCGGGAGGGCCTGGATTGCCATCCGGGACAACGACATCGCCGCAGAGGCACTCGGGGTAAACATTGTCTGGTACAAGCTCGTGGCTTTTTTCGTGGCTGGTTTTATCGCAGGGATTGCCGGTAGCTTCTGGATCAGCGCCCTCTATTTCGTGAGTCCTGAGCATTTCGTCTTCTTCTATTCCCTGTGGTGGGTCGGCGTTATCCTTATCGGTGGTGCAGGGAGTCTCCATGGTGTGGTCTTTGGGGCGATGTTCATGGTTCTGGTCGAGGAGGTTCTCAGAAACAGTCTCGTGGCTTTGGGCGCTTTGATGCCGGGGATGCTGCTGGTTGGGAAGTTCGACTATTTCAGAGATTCAGCCTTTGGTTTGGCCATCATTCTGTTTCTCATATACGAACCGAATGGCCTTGCCTATCGGTACTGGCAGATCAAGAACTATTTCAATCTCTGGCCCTTTTCTTACTAGGGTGATGCTCCAGAATCATCTGAAAATAGAAAAAGGGAGAGGAGAGTTCCATTTTCGAGGTCACTCTGTTTGAAAGTGAAAGGAGGTGAGACAAAGGAGACCCGATGGGTCAATCATCCAGAAGAAGACAGGTTTTTTATCGACACTTTAATAGGGAGGGTAGAAGAATGAGTAAAAGAATATTTCTCGCGTTGTTACTAGTGGCTTTTGTTGCTTCATCCGGTTGGGCGGCAGATATCGTGGTTGGTTCGCTGAATGATATGACAGGGCCAACATCTGACGTTGGGAAAGACAATGCGGCTGGCGTCCGGGAGGCTGTGGCTTACGTAAATGATACGGGTGGGATCAACGGCAAGAAGATCGATCTCAGAATGTACGACTACGGATATAAAGTACCAGAAGCAATCACCATCTATAAGCGATTCAAGACCGTCGATAAAGTCACGATGATTCTCGGCTGGGGAACGGGTGATACCGAAGCACTATCCCCCACCGTTGCAAAGGATCAAATGCCTTACCTTTCGGATTCCTTCTCCGGGCATATCTGCGACCCCAAAAAGGCGCCTTACAACTTTGTCTATGGGACCGATTATTCGACGAACTCGAGGGCTGCTCTGATTAGCTGGTACGAGGAAGTCTGGCTGAAAGATCCAAAATGGGCAGATGAGCGGGCAAAGGGTAAACCTCGGCTTGCCAGTTTCTATTCATTCCCCCATCCTTATGCGAGTTCGCCGATTCGTGCTCTCAAGGACCAGGCTGCGCTGTTGGGATTTGAGCTCGTTCCGGACCAGGATGTCGGTTTGGCAGCTATCGATGCGAAAAGCCAGGTTTTGGCAGCAAAGAAACATAAACCCCATCTGATTTGGCATGGGAATACGACCAATTCGGTGGCTGTTGCTGTTAAGGACTCCTTCGCGCTCGGCCTCGGTGCAGACCATATTGTCAACAACTGGGGTTTTGACGAAAACCTGATCAAACTTTCCGGCAAGGCAGCCGAAGGAGTGATCGGTGTTGGAGTCTCCGCCTTTTACGGCAACGATGTACCCTTGATGGATAAAGTCTTCGAGTATGGCAAGAAGGTCAATCCTGGCCTGAAGCCGGAAGACCGCACCACCCGGGCTATCATGGGCTGGCTCAAGGTGCTTCTGGCACGTGAAACCATGACGCGAGCAGACAAGGCCGGCAAGCTCAATGGCCCGGGCATCAAGGAGGCCTTTGAGAGCTTGAGCAATTACAACATAGCCGGAATCCCCAATGCCCTGGGCCGACCGCCCATCACTTACACGGCAAAGGATCATCGCCCCGGCACTTCAGCGACTGTCTACCGCGTCAAGAATGGCAAGATTGAGCATCTGAAAACGGTGGATCTCAGAGAGCGGTATCCTGATCTCTGGCCCAAATGGCTGGGTTGGTAAGAATTGGAGGCAGTCTCCCCTTTCGGGGAGACTGCTTTTTTCCACAGGGTCCGTCCCAAGGGGAGAAGGAGGCTTCTTGGAACGAGAAGAGAATATACTCAAGCTGAACAATATCGAAGTGAGATACCATGAGGTCATCTTGGTCTTGAAAGGCGTCTCCGTTGAGGTTCCACGGGGAGGAATTGTGGCCCTCCTGGGTGCCAATGGAGCTGGGAAAAGTACCACTTTAAAGGCCATCTCAGGTTTACTGACACACGAGGATGGAGAGGTGACTGATGGAAGTATCGAGTTCATGGATGAGCGGATTGACAAGCTCGATGCAGAGAGCATTGCCAAACGCGGCATCTTTCAGATTATTGAAGGAAGGAGGGTTTTCGAACACCTCACTTTAGAGGAGAATCTGCGGGTTGGCGCCCATCTCCGGGGAAATGGGAGACAAATCAGAGACCGCCTCGAAATGGTTTACCACTATTTCCCAAGGCTCAAAGAGAAACGCACTCTTGTTGCTGGATTTGCAAGCGGTGGCGAACAGCAGATGGCGGTCATCGGACGGGTTTTGATGGCCAGCCCAAACCTTATGCTTCTGGATGAACCGTCCATGGGGCTTGCCCCCCTGTTGATCAAGGAGATCTTCGAAATCATCCAAAGGCTTAACCAGGAGGAGAAGATCCCCATTCTGCTGGTGGAACAGAATGTGAAGCTGGCCCTCACCGTGGCGCCTTACGCGTACGTTATGGAAAACGGCCGGATCGTCATGGATGACACGTCAGAAAAACTCAAGGAGAATCCGGACATCCGGGATTTCTACCTGGGCCTGACCGATTTGGGTTCGAGAAAGAGCTTCCGGGATGCAAAACATTACAAACGCCGGAAACGCTGGTTGACCTAACTGCACCAAATCGCAGAGACACAGACTACACGGAGGGTCCTCCTTTTCTCCAATCGGGAGACGGAGGTTGGAGAAGAGACTTCATCCATCTTCAATTGCCGACCATTGTGCTGGCTCCGGCCCCTTCAAAACGGCCAGATTTTTCTGATTTGCCAACTTCTCCCGGCAAATCAATCCCTTTAGAGGGGCTTTGTGCGCTTCGTACCTCAGGAGAACGAAGTGAGCGCGCAGAGGGCACGTGGGATCTGAGTCCCAAGGGCAACTCTTGAAAGGGAGGGCGAGATGGCAGACATCGACCGAAGCCCAGGTTTCTTCAAGAAAGACCTGGAAACCATGGGAATGCCCGAAAAAGAGGAGTACCTGAACGGGAAGCTCCGGGAGTTCGTTCAACACGCCTATCGGAATGCCCCCGCCTTCAAAGAGAAACTCGACTCTGTCAATGTCAAACCGGATTCCATAAGGACCATGAAAGACCTGGAGAAAGTCCCTGTTACCAACAAGCAACAGCTCATGGAACTTCAGAGAAAGGATCCACCCTTTGGGGGATTGGCCGCGGTTCCTGTGGAAAAGCTGAGGAGAATCTACGCCTCGCCGGGGCCGATCTATGAACCTGGAGAGCGAGAGTACGAGGAGATCGCCTGGGCTCAGGGACTTTATGCAGCCGGGTTCAGGGGTGGAGACATTGTTGTCAACACGTTCAGCTACCATATGGTTCCCTTTGCAATGAACATGGTGGACAACACCCTCAATATGCTGGGGTGCGTCACGGTTCCCACTGGAGTCGGCAATACGGAACTCCAAATCGGCATCATGAAGGATCTGAGGGTGACGGGATACTGCGGGACCCCCAGTTTCCTCCACACCGTTGCTGAAAAAGCAGAAGAGATGGGGCTCGATCTGAAGAAAGATCTCACCCTCAGGGTGGGGTTTGTCGCGGCTGAGATGCTCCCCGAATCCCTCCGAGACGCTCTCGAGGGTAGATTCAATATGGTCATCCGCCAGAGTTATGGAACGGCTGACGTAGGATCCCTCGGATATGAGTGCATTCACAAGACGGGCATGCATTTTCCGGATGACAAGATCGTTGAGATTGTGGATCCAGAGACAAAAAAGCAACTTCCTCCGGGAGAGATCGGAGAGATTCTAGCTACCACTTTCAACACGACCTACCCGCTCATCCGGTATGCAACCGGTGACCTGTCCTATGTGAATGGCGACACCTGCCCGTGCGGCCGCACATCTGCCCGGCTAGGAAAGATTATGGGTAGGGTCGATCAGGTGACCAAGGTGCGGGGGATGTTTATCCATCCAAGCCAGGTCGATCAGGTGGTCGCCCGGCATCCCGAGATCTCGAAACATCAGGTCCTTGTCACCCGAAGAGAACATCAAGACGAGATGACCCTTCGGGTCGATCTTGGGAATTCAACCATCGATCAGAAGGCCTTTACCGAATCGGTTAAACAGACCATCCGGGACGTTATGAAACTCCGGGGAGAAGTCGAGATCGTCTCCAGCGGCTCGATCCCCGACGACGCCAAGAAGATCGACGATCAGAGAGAGTGGGATTAACCCCCTCAGGGGCTCGACAGTATAAGCCTAGCACACATCGCCGAGAACATGATGATGGCCTATGTTGGGGAATAGAACATTTACTTTGTTTGTCAGAGTTCATCCTCACCACAGAGACACAGAGAACGCAGAGGCAGGGTTTTTTGTTTGCCGGGAGACGACGGCAAACGAAAATCATCAATCCCGCTTCCGGCGGGAGCAAATGCCAATAATCTCCCCGAATGGGTCGCTTGTTTTTGCCCATCGTCCCGCTTGTGGTGGGATGGGCAAAAAAAGGCAGAATCCTCTGTGTCCTTTGCGCCTGAGTGGTGAATCGATTCTGCTGATTTTGAGAACCTATAGGAATTTCGAAATGTCGATTTAGGATGGGAAGAGATGTACGTCAAATCCCGAATGAAGAGTGATCCGGTCACGATCGGTCCGGATGCCTCTTTTTACGAGGCTGAGAACCTGATTCGTTCCGGAGGGATCCGTCACCTCCCTGTTGTAGACAAAAAGAAACACGTTGTGGGTCTTGTGACAGACAGGGATATCCGTGAAGCGGGCCCTTCAGACGCCTCAACCTTGAGCATCCGAGAAATGCATTATCTTCTTGGGAAACTCCAGGTGAGAGGGATCATGACGCCCCTCGCCAAGCTCGTTACTGTGAAACCGGATACCATTGTCGAGAAGGCGGCCCAGTTGATGTACGAGCACAAAATCGGCTGTCTCCCTGTTCTCGATGACAAGAAACTGGTTGGTATTATTACAGAAACCGATATGCTCGAGCTCCTTGTCGATATTGTTGGTCTCAATGTCAAAGGGACGAGAATTACGATTGCCATACCTGACGAACCCGGACAGATGTTCGGAATCCTTCAGGTAATAAACAAATACGATGTCAACATTATCAGTATTGTATCGCCCACTTACAGTGTCGAGGGAAGAAGGCTCGCCGTTATACGACTGAAGACTCAAAACGTCGAGCCGATCGTCAATGACCTCAAAGAATTGAACTACGAGGTTACCTCGACTGTAGAATGGCCTTCCTCCGAATAGAAAACCCGTGCGCCTCGAACAGGTTGCGCTGAGTCACCGGGATCTCATTCGACCTTTGGATTTTGACACCTGAAATCTCTCTCTCCCTGTCACCTCACACTGCTCATCGATTGGGAAGGAGCCCACGATAGGTCTCTAACCCCCCAAGAACTGCTCAGATCTTATCCGGAGTTTCCTGATTTTTGAAAGCGAGGCTTGTCTATTCTTCTGATTTTTTGGGACAATTTTGACATCCTGATAGGTCCTCGTATCCCTTCGCTCCCTTCTTCTCGCATTGATCCTCTTCCCGCTCTTGGCCGGGCAGGTGGGGACGGGCTGTCGCGCAGTCCTTTATCTCGACTCTTGTCCGATGAAAGCGAAAAGGGAGCGCTCTTCGCTGCTCAAAATCTTTTTTCGACAATTCTAAAGTTCGGCTCCACTGCAAATCCAAAACTCGCCCGCCAAAGGCGGGCTCAGATCCCGCCTTTGGCGGGACGGCCGTTACGCCTTCCTAAGAATTGTAGCCGAAAAAATCTTGATTCGCGCTCAGAGCGTCCCTTTCCACTTTCTGGTGAATTGCTGTTATTAGAGTTTGATCAGAGCGTTCTAAAGGAGTAGGGTAACGACCCGGGCAGTCCTGACCGCATTCCTTCGCGAACGTCCCTCTGAGACAAGAGGGTTAACAGAATTGAAGAAACTCCTCAGGCTTTCTTCATTGAAAAAAGCTGGGGAAAGGGGTATCATGAGATGCCATTTATCAGTTTACGTTAAGTGAGCGCATAGACGCTTTGATTATTCACCATAAAATAAGGCTCTCGCACTGACTCGACAATTCTTACCCGTTCTTTCGGTGATGGAGAGTCCCCATGGGAGATTCGGAGCAATTCCAAATCGGCGAACTCGCCTCCCGGGTGGGGTTAACCACCCGAACGATCCGGTACTATGAGGAAATCGGTCTGCTCAATTCTATCAAGCGGGTTGAGGGCGGAAAACGGATCTACACCGACAAAGACTACCAAAGACTCAAGTTCATCAAGCGACTCAAACACCTGGGCCTAACACTGGCCGAAATGGAGGAGCTTGAGGACATCTACCAAATCCATCGAACCAATCGAAGGGTCCTCCCGAGACTGCTCGAACTGCTGGAAAACCATGCCAATCGGATCGACGAGCGGATCCAGAACCTGAGCAAACTCAAAAAGGAAATTGTCGACTACCAGCACAGAATCAAAGACAAGTTGAACGAAGGCACGGAATAGGTCGGCGGTGACATATGACAGAATTCAAAGTTAGGAGAAATAATGCACGGCTCGCCTCTGACCGGCTGTGGCAGTTTTTGAATGGTCGAACATCTGGAGATGTGAGTGTTCGGGGAAGTTCACGGTTTTGAGATTTGCCCGTCAGGGATTGAGTTGACATTGTCAGTAGACCATGGGAACGCTCCTGGCACAGATTTCATTTGGAGGTGAAGTCTCTCGAGAAGAAAAAGGGAGTGGACGATGAAGGACGTTGTCATCACAAGTGCGGTCAGAACCCCTATTGGCAATTTCATGGGGAGTCTGAGTGGCTTTTCAGCGACAGAGCTGGGCGCTCTCGCTATCAACGAAGCGATCCGAAGATCAGGAATCGACAAGGACGCCGTGGATGAGGTGATCATGGGGAACGTTTTGCCCCACGGGCTTGGACAGAACCCAGCACGTCAGGCCATGATCCGGGCTGAACTCCCCATGACAGCGGGCGCCGTTACAATCAACAAGGTGTGCGGCTCGGGCCTAAAGGCGGTCATGTTGGCCGCGCAGGCCATACAGGCAGGAGACGCTGACGTTATTGTTGCTGGGGGCATGGAGTCGATGAGCCGAGCCCCCTACTATCTCGACAAAGCGCGGGATGGATATCGCTTGTGGGACGGAAAGTTGATCGATGCGATGGTTCATGACGGCCTGTGGGATGTGGTAAATGACTTTCACATGGGGTACACGGCAGAACTGGTTTCCGAAAAGTTCAACGTGTCCCGTGCCGATCAGGATAAATTTGCATTTGAATCGAATGAGAGGGCCCTCGAAGCAATCTCCCAGGGGAGCCTGGAGGAAGAGATTCTACCGGTTGAGATACCCCAGAGGAAGGGCAGTCCGGCTATTTTCAGTACAGACGAGGGGCCACGGCAACCTGATCTTAAGGCCATGGCCAAACTTAAATCAGTCTTCAAAGAACAGGGAACAGTGACTGCAGGTAACTCCTCCAGAATCAGTGACGGTGCAAGTGCCCTCGTGGTGATGTCCATGAAGAGGGCAAAGGAACTCGGTTCACCGACCATGGCTGTAGTGGGGGCTCAGGCCGCCGCAGGAGTGGAATTGGAGGACGTCTTGGTCGCCCCGATCGGCTCAATCCCCAAGGCGTTGGAGAAAGCTGGCCTCGCCATTAAGCAGATCGACATGTTTGAGATCAACGAGGCTTTTGCCGCGTCCACCTTAGCTGTTATCCGGGAACTTGGCCTCGATCGTGAAAAAGTCAATGTTCGGGGCGGGGCAATCGCCCTGGGCCATCCTATTGGGGCCAGCGGGGCTCGCATTCTGACTACTCTGCTCTACGCGATGAGGGACGGAGAAGCAAAACTGGGCATGGCCTCACTCTGCCTCGGCGGTGGAGAGGCCGTGTCACTTATTGTTGAACGGTAGAATTATCTCTCACAGAGCCCCCAGAGGCTCAGAGTTTTGAGCTGAATCCTTGAGAGGAGAATTCAGCTCAAAGTGCCATCTGCCATAGGGCGACGTGCCATTACCGATTTTTATGCCACTCCTCAATGGTGGTGCTGGAAGATCGCAGATGCAAGGTACTGGCCGAAAGTTTTGTCTGATTTTTCCTCTCAAAAAATCAGACAAAGTACACAACCTCTGAGATCTCTGTGAGCTCAAGCGATCCAGCCGAGGCGGGAGAGCGGGCGAGAGAACAGACAGCTCAAATCAGTGCCAAATCCGCACAGAATAGCTTTGACCATTCGCCGAACTGAGACTATCAAATCCGAGGGAGTAGATATGGAAATCAAAACGATTGGAGTCATCGGAGCTGGACAGATGGGAAGTGGTATCGCCCAAGTCGCATCGACCGTGGGCCTGAATGTGATCATGAGCGATATCAAAGAGGAGTTCGTTCAGAGAGGGCTGGCCACCATCGGAAAGATCATCGACCGGTCAGTCCAAAAGGAGAGAATAACCCGTGAGGCGGGAGATAAGATAATAGGGAGGATCAAAGGAACGGATCGGGTCGACGACATCGCAAAAACCGATTTCGTCGTTGAGGCGGCCACAGAGCAAGAATCCCTAAAATTGGAGATCTTCAGAGATCTTGACGGACTCTGCCGCAAGGGAGTCATCCTGGCAACCAACACGTCCTCCATTTCAATCACGAAGATCGCATCCGCTACCCAGAGACCTGACCGGGTGATCGGCATGCACTTTATGAACCCCGTTCCTCTCATGAAACTGGTGGAGATCATTCGTGGTCTTGCGACGTCTGATGAGGCTTTTCAGACGGTCAGGGCCTTGGCTGAAAAAATGGGGAAGACACCGCTCGAGGCTAAGGATTTTCCCGGGTTTATCTCAAACCGCATTCTCATGCCCATGATCAATGAGGCTATATATGTGCTGTTCGAGGGCGTGGGGAGTGTCGAGGCCATTGACGGCGTCATGAAGCTGGGAATGAATCATCCCATCGGTCCTCTGGCCCTGGCAGACCTTATTGGGCTTGACACCTGTTTGGCCATCATGGAAGTTCTCTACAAAGGGTTCGGCGATTCTAAATATCGTCCCTGCCCCCTCTTGAGAAAATATGTTGACGCCGGGCGTTTGGGAAGAAAGACGGGGCGGGGGTTTTATACTTATGAGAATAAGTGAAGTCCGAAGCACGAAGCTCGAAACAAACACGAATGACCAAATGTTCAAAACATAAGTCCCACAGCCTCCAAATCCATTACCTTTGAGCGCATTCTTGGGATAATCTGAGAATCGGGGGTTTTGTTTCGAGTTTAAGTCATTCGGCATTAGAATTTGTTTTGGATTGGTCCCCGCCGGGACGCTTCGCCCGATATTCGGATTTCGAGTTTTCCATTCGTGGTGGGCTAACAGTTATTGATCCAAATGTAGCAGTGTCAAACAAGGACGTGAGGAAACACGGTGGACTTTAGCTTGACCTCCGAACAAGAAATGATTCGCCATATGGTCAGGGATTTTGCTGAAAAGCATATCAAGCCGGTGGCTGCCCACCTGGATGAAAAGGCGGAATTTCCCTATGACAACCTGAAGAGAATGGCCGACCTCGGACTGATGGGGATGAACATCCCCGCCAGTTACGGCGGTTCAGAGGTCGGCGTGGTCGCATACAGTTTAGCTATCATTGAAATTGCAAAGGCCTGTGCTTCCCATGCCGTAACGACCTCTGTCACAAATATGGTGGCTGAGGTCATTCATGAGTTCGGATCCGAGGCAATGAGGGAGAAACATGTTCCCAAACTCTGCAGTGGCGAGTATGCAGCCGGGGCATTTGCGATTACGGAGCCTCATACCGGGTCGGATGCAGCAAATATCAGGACCACTGCGGTGGTCGACGGAGACACTTATGTTCTGAATGGGAGTAAGGCTCTTATCACCAGTGGCGCCCAGGCGGGGGTCGTTGTCGTGTGGGCTGTTACCGATAAAACTGCCCGGAAGGGCAAAGGGATCAGTGCCTTCCTGATCGAGCAGGAAACCCCAGGCTTTGTTATCGGGAAGGCTGAAACCAAGATGGGCCATCGGGCATCCTCTCTCCATGAGATGTCTTTCGACAACTGTCGCATCCCTCGAGAATGTCTTCTGGGTCAGGAAGGCGAAGGTTTCAAGATTGCCATGGTCGAGCTCGATGGAGGCCGAATCGGTATTGCTTCCCTGGCAATCGGGGTCGGTCTGGCCGCGATCGAATATGCAACTCAATACGTGAGAGACAGAGAGGCCTTTGGACAAAAGCTATCGAGATTTCAGGCTATCCAGTGGATGATCGCTGATAGCTATACTGAGCTAGAAGCCGCTCAACTGCTTACACTCCGAGCAGCATTCCTCAAAGAGAGTGGGCAGAGATTCACACGTGAGGCCTCGATGGCGAAGCTGCTCGCCACCGAGACCGCAAAACAGGTTGCTATCCGGTCAGTCCAGATGCTAGGTGGGTATGGCTACACGACGGACTATCCTGTTGAACGTTACCTCAGGGACGTCATTGGGACAACGCTGTATGAGGGAACGTCAGAGGTTCAACGATTAGTGATTTCTCGTGAGATTCTTGGGCGATAGACTTCAAGTTGCGTGAAATTATTAGGGGAATTGGGTATATTTAAAGGCAGTAGTAAAGTCAACCGTTCCTCGGCAGAAAAGGCAGTCGTGTCCGTCGGCCGGATCGGCCAGTGGAGGCCTGGAAGGATTCGGTTCTCGCCGTTCAAAAGCCTTTGTGACAGAACGACATGATTAAAGGATAAAGGCTTTGGTTGGATGGATCGTCTTCTTCTTTGCACCTTTTACCCTCGGAAAGCCCATTTGTCCAGTGTTTCAGGGAAATTAAGAGTGTGCACATGACCGATTGAGGACGAATTCGGCGAGGAACAAGGAAGGCATATATGCTAAAGGTTGATAACGAATCGCTCTACGACAAGTACGAGCTATTCGGCTGTATCCAGTGTGGGAAATGTACAGGGGGGTGTCCCGTATCTCTCAACTCTCCTCTCAACATCCGGCGCCTCATGCACGAGGCTCTGGTTCGAGAAGATCTCGAGTGCATTTACGGAAAGGAGGAACTCTGGGCATGCAGCTCCTGCAAGACCTGCACAATTCGATGTCCCCGAGAGCTCCGACCTGCTGATCTCATTATCGGCATGCGCACCGCGCTCATCGAGGAGGGCCATATCCCCAAAACGATCATAGACGCCCTTGAGAGCGCGTACAAATATGGAAACCCCTGGGGCGCCATGAAAAACAAGCGGAGTGAATGGGCCGAGGACCTGGACCTAAAAGTCCTTTCCCAAGGGGGCCAGGCGGCCAATATCTACTTCATCTGTTGCACGGCCGCATATGACACTCGTGTCCAGAATGTGGCCAGATCTATGGTGACCTGCTTTCGCCAGGTGGGTCTTGATTTTACCACTCTTGGAGATGAGGAGATCTGTTGTGGAAGCGAAATTAGGCGAATAGGCGAAGAAGGCCTGTTCGAAATGCTCCTGGAGCAGAATAGGGAGAGTATTAAGAAACATAATGTCCACTCTATCGTCACGACGTCACCTCATTGTTACAACGCGTTCAAGAACGACTATGGCGAGGACAGCCTCGAAGTTCGCCACTACACCCAGGTTCTGATCGAGGCTATCGAGAAAAACAACCCCTTCGCTCGAGAGACAAAGCAGGTAATTACCTACCATGACCCCTGCTTTTTGGGAAAGCAGAATGGAATCTTTGAAGAGCCGAGGAATATTTTAAAGGCTATCCCAGGAGTTACCTTTATCGATTTCGATCGATCCAGAGAGAAGAGTCTCTGCTGCGAGGGCGGAGGTGGGCGCATGTGGGTCGAGGCCTCTGATCAGGGACCACGATCAGCGGAGATCCGAATCAAGGATGCCGTCGAAATGGGAGCAAATATTCTCGCCACCGCCTGCCCCTTCTGTCTATTGACATTAGAAGACGCTGTGAAAACGACTGGTAATGAGGAGAAACTGCGGGTTATGGACATTTCGGAAATTCTGGTCGAGGCCCTAGGTCGTGAATAATAGTTCACCACAGAGGCACAGAGCACGCGGAGACGTAATTCTTTTCGTTTGCCGGGAGACGCCGACAAACGAAAAACTTCAGGCCCTTGCAGGCGAACAAACAGGGTTTCATCTGCGGAGGGGAATGTGGTTTTGCCCATGGCCTTCTCCCGATGGGTAAAACAGTATATCCTCAGTGCCCTCCGTGTCTCCGTGGTGAAAAAGTCGAGCCTTAGGTAAAGGAGGGATTATGGACATTATCGTCTGTGTCAAACGGGTTCCCGAAACAGCAGAAGTCGACATCGTTATTGACAAGACGGGAAAAGACATCGAAAAGGGAGGAATGGTCTTCGATATCAACGAATGGGACAACTATGCAGTTGAGGAAGCGGTCCTTCTCAAAGAAAAGCATGGCGGCTCCGTCACGGTCATTTCGATGGGACCAGAAGAGGCTAACGAAACGTTGAGGCGGGCGCTCGCCATGGGAGCTGATGAAGCGATTCGCCTGACAGATCCTGCTTTCTCAGGATCTGACGGGCACGCCATTGCCAGGGTCTTGAGTCAAACCATCAAGTCTCTAAAGTATGATCTAATTCTGACAGGGGTTCAGGCAGAAGACGATAACTATGGCCAAGTGGGACCTACTCTTGCGAAAATCCTCGGAATCGCTCACGCCGCTGTTGTCAACGGGATCGAAGGAATTGAAGGGGGAAGAGCCAAAGTCCATCGCGAACTGGAAGGTGGGCTCGAGGAGATCCTGGACGTCGAACTCCCGGCTGTTTTCACGATTCAGTCTGGTATCAATGAGCCCAGATATGTCTCCATAATGGGGATTCGGAAAGTAGCCAAAAAAGAGATAAAAACCCTTGGTCTCGGCGAACTGGCTATGAAGCCAGAAGAGACAGGGGAGGCCGGCTCGAGAACTGTGGTGGAGAGGGTCTTTCTCCCGCCCGTGGGGGAAGGCGCCCAAATGCTAGAGGGGACCTCAGACGAGATTGCCGAACGAGTCGTTGCGATTGTGAAAGAGAAAGGAGGGGCGGCCTAAATGGAGGATATCCTTGTAGTCGCTGAACATCGGCAGGGTGAGCTTCGAGACATTACTTTCGAGATGCTGATGAAGGGGAAGGCTTTGTCCGAAGGGACCGGGAAACAGCTAACCGTCTCGCTCTTGGGGCACAATGTGGGAGGAATGGCCGACCAGCTCAAGGAGCGAACCAACAAGGTCATCACCGTTGAAGATCCGAAACTGGAGAACTACAATTCCGAGGCGTACCAGATTGCTCTGGAAGAACTCCTTGCCCAGGAGAAGCCTTTTCTCGTTCTTATTGGCCATACGGCTTTCGGTATGGATCTGGCCCCGAGCCTGGCGACGAAGATCGACTCATCTATCGCCACGGATTGCATCGACGTTACCATAGATTCCACTCAGGTCAAGGCCATCCGCCAGGTATACGGGGGCAAGCTCAACGTTGAGATCCAACTGAAGCCGGGGGCACCATACATTCTCACCATTCGACCCGCATCCTTCTCTGTAGAAGATTACTCCTTGCCCGGTGAAATCGTTAAGGTCACCTCACCACTTGCGGAAGAAATCGCCTCTAAGAAATTCTTGGAATACGTGGAAGCTGCCGCGGGAGAGGTGGACATCACCCAGTCGAACATTCTGGTCTCGGTTGGAAGGGGAATCAAGGATCAGGATAACATTCCTCTCGTCCAGGAACTGGCCGATTCCCTGGGGGCAGCCCTTTCCTGCAGCCGCCCGGTAGTCGATAAGAAATGGCTTCCAAAAGAACGCCAGGTTGGCACGTCAGGTAAGACGGTAAAGCCCAAGGTATATATCGCCGTTGGGATTAGCGGCGCCTTTCAACACATAGCAGGAATGAAAGCCGCTGGGACTATTATCGCTATCAACAAAGACCCAAAGGCCCCGATCTTCAACACCGCCCACTACGGCATCGTGGGAGACCTTTTCAAGATTGTGCCGGCCCTGAAAGAAAAGGCCAAGGAAGCGCTTGCGTAATTGACATGAAAGGACCGCGATTGCTATGCGATGTGGGATGTGAGATATGGGGTGAGATAAGAAAAGAAATCCCAGATCACATATCGCAAATCACACATCCGTCGTCGAATCCGAGGCGAACATGAATTTTGAACTGACCGATGAACAGAAGGACATTCAGCGGGCCGCGAGGGAATTTGCTCAGGGAGAATTTGACAGAGACCTCGCCATGGAACTGGAAAGGGAGCATTCCTTTCCAAAATCGATCTGGAAAAAGGCCTGCAAATTGGGTTTTGTAGGCATTCATTTCCCTGAGGAGTACGGAGGCCAGGGGCTTGGCATCGTTGAAAACGCAATAGTGGTCGAGGCGTTTTGTCGCCAGGACTCTGGGATCGGCGTGGCCTTGACTTTGGCCGATTTCAGTTCTGAGGTCATCCTCAGGTTCGGCACCGACACGCAGAAAAAAAAGTATCTCCCCCCTGTGGCCAGGGGCGAGGCGATTTCTGCTGGCGCCTACACAGAACCGGATCATGGAAGCGATATTACACGCCTGTCGACCACTGCAATGAAGGACGACAAGGGATTTGTTCTCAACGGCACCAAAACCTTCACGACCAATGGAACGATGGCAGATTACTTCGTCATCCTCGCCCAGACCGACCCAAAGGTAGACCCTCCTCATCGCGGGATGTCCACGATCCTTTTAGAGAAAGAGACGCCCGGATTTGAAGCCACGGAGCTGGGGGATAAGATGGGGATCAGAATGACTTCAACAGCAGAACTTTCCCTGTCAGATGTCCGCGTGCCCGTGAAAAACATCATCGGAAAGGAACATCGGGGTTTCTATCAGGTTCTCGAATTCTTCGATGAGAGCCGAATTGAAATCGCAGCTCAGGCTCTTGGAATCGGTCAGGGCGCCTTTGATCGGGCCATTGCCTACGCCAAAGAGAGGCGGCAATTTGGGCGAAGAATTGCAGACTTCCAGGCAACCCAGCACAAACTGGCGGACATGTATACCATGCTCGAAACCGCTCGTCTCCTGACATACAAGGCTGCCTGGAACTTTGATCACGGTCGTATCGATCCTCGGCTCACTTCCATGGCAAAAATGCACGCCGGAAGAGTCGGCGTCGAAGTTGCCGATGAAGCCATTCAGATACTCGGTGGTTACGGCTACATAACAGAGTATGAGGTGGAGCGGTTCTATCGGGATGCAAAAATCATGGAGATCTATGAGGGAACCCGAGAGATTCAAAAGAACACAATCGCAAGCTCCCTCATTGGAAAACCGAAGTAGGGAAGAGAAAAGACTGAACAGAAGAACACCGTTATCCCTTCGCTCCTATGCTCTCGCGGTGACCCTATCGGGGTTCACAGGTGGGGAATATCTGCCCCTTCTCCGCTCTAAAGGCGGGGTTTTCCCCTTCCTGCTCACCCCCGATGGGTGCCCCACCGCTTCCGCTGATGTCGCTCAGGAACAACGGCGTTCTCTTCGAAGACCATAGAGAAAAAGTAGAGAATTCCCATGGTAGGGAAGCTCACGACCGACCGATGACAGCTGAAAGCTAGCACACTTATGGCACTAGCAGGTAGAAAAACAGAACCTCGAATGGCGCCAGTGGCCCTGGTCATTGGCGGCGGTATCGCCGGAATGCAGGCCTCCCTTGATATTGCTGACAAGGGGTTCAAGGTTATCCTCGTGGAAAGGGAACCAACGATTGGGGGCCACATGGCTCAACTGGACAAAACCTTCCCAACTCTCGACTGTTCCTCCTGCATCCTCACCCCCAAGATGGTCGAGGTGGGGGGCCATCCAAATATCGACCTGATGACATACTCAGAGGTAACGGATATTCAGGGAAGGGTTGGCGATTTTCGCGTCACGATCCGCAAGAAGCCCCGATACGTCGACATGAGAAAATGCACTGGGTGCAATCTCTGTGCAGAGGAATGCGTCCAGAGAGAGCGGATCCTGAGCGAATTCGACATGGGGCTGGGAAAACGTTCCGCCGTCTATATTCCCTTTCCCCAGGCTGTTCCTCAGAAGTTTCTCATTGACCCTACCCGCTGCTTCATGCTGACCAAAGGAAAATGTGGAAAGGAACCGAAATGCCAGAAAGTCTGCGATGCAAAAGCAATCAACTTCGAAGAAAAAGAGGAGACCATTACCGTTCAGGCAGGGGTCATTGTTGTGGCGACGGGATACGACCAGTTTGACGCAAGCCTGAAGCCAGAGTACGGGTACGGCCGCTATGACAACGTGCTCTCCGGGATCGAATTCGAGAGACTCTGTTCTGCATCGGGACCAACAAAGGGAAAGATTGAACTCAATGGGAAACCGATCGAACGGGTTGTTTTTATTCAATGTGTCGGATCACGGGATAAAACCGTCGGAAACGAATACTGTTCGCGCGTCTGCTGTATGTACGCGGTCAAGCAGGCCCATCTCGTCCGAGAACGGATTCCAGATGCCAAGGTTACGGTCTGTTATATGGACATCAGAGCCTTTGGGAAGGGATATGAGGAGTTCTACGATCGGGTTCAGAAGGACAAGGTAATTTTCAGGAGGGGAAATCCTTCCGAAATCTATAAGAGGGGCGATTCCCTGGTCATTCGGGGGGAGGACACACTCCTGGGAGAGCCCTATGAAGAAGAAGCAGACCTCGTCGTTTTGGCGACCGGCCTTGTCCCCAGGGCCGACGCGCAACAAATCAGCAAGTTGTTAGGGCTGTCTCACACCCCGGAAGGGTTCTTCAAGGAGGCCGAAACGAAAGAAACAATTGCCACCTCAAGGGTCGGGATATTCTTAGCCGGCTGCTGCCAGAGTCCCAAGGATATTCCTGACACAGTCGCTCATGCCAGCGGCGCTGCTGCCATGGCCTGCATGCACCTGGCGAAAGCAAGAACCCGAGGAACTGAGAGCTGATGATATCCGGAGAGAATCGTTATCGGAGAGCGACCGCTGAGAGAGCAAGGCTAAAGGTTCAAGGACAAAGGTTAAAGGATCAATGACAAGGTTGAGAGGTTCGAGCCCAGAAGGAAAAGACTCCACACGCTCCCTATCCTTTTCCCTCTATCATGCCGGACAAGGATTTCAGAAGGCGAGCGAGATAGAGCCTTTTAGACTCGGAGAGGTCAGCGGAGAGTATTCTGAATGAAGATTGGCGTCTACGTTTGCCACTGCGGGATTAACATTGCCGAACACGTGGATGTGAAGGCGGTCCGTGATTTTGCCAAGAGTCATCCACATGTTGCCGTTGCCAGAGACTACACCTATATGTGTTCCGATCCGGGCCAGGAACTCATCATGAGAGATATCGAAACAGAAAAGCTCGACCGGATCGTGGTGGCAGCCTGCTCACCAAGAATGCATGAAAAGACCTTTCGGAATGCCCTCTCGAAATCTGGCCTCAATCCTTATTTTCTGGAAATGGCCAACATCCGAGAACAGTGTTCCTGGGTTCACGGTGACCGAACGAAAGCCACCAACAAAACAAAAGACTTGGTGTCGGCAGCGATTGCCAAGGCTCTTCTCCTTGAACCTCTCCTGTCCAAAGAGAAAAGTATCACTCCTGCCTCTCTTGTCATAGGTGGCGGGATTGCCGGCATTCAGGCAGCCCTCGATATTGCAGAATCCGGGTTTCCCGTGCATCTTATAGAAAGAACTGCAATTCTCGGTGGCCATGTGGTTCGCTTGAATCGGACCTTCCCGCATCTTGAGGAGGCGTCGCAGCTGGTCGGACCAAGAATCGAGGCTGTTCTGAGCCATCCCAATATCAGCGTCATGTTTCACTCCGAGGTGCAAGCGATCGAAGGATCGATAGGAAACTTCCGCATTGACGTAAGAAGGAGGCCCCATTTCATCGATCTAGATAATTGCGATAGCTGCGGTGATTGTCTGGAATCATGTCCTGTTGAGGTCACAGGTGACTTCAATTATGGTCTTGACAAGCGTAAGGCTGTCTACTTCCCCGGGCCAGCAGGGGCTGTCACCCCTCCGGTCATCGATCCAAAAGCCTGCCTTCATTTTCAGAATCAATCGTGCGACCACTGCGTAAGGGCGTGCCGAAAGGGAGCCATTGATTTTGATCAGAAGGAACGGGTCGAGCAGATTGAAGTTGGAACCATCATTGTTGCGACGGGCCATGACATCTTTGATGCCACAAAAAAGACTGAGCTCGGGCACGGTCAGTATGATCAAGTGATCACAGCGCCTCAGTTTGAACGATTGACCTCCCCGTCTGGACCAACGGGGGGATCTCTGACAATCGGTGGTAAAGTTCCAAAGAGGATCGGTTTCATCCACTGCGTGGGATCGCGAGACAAAAGTGTTGGGAATGAATACTGCTCTCGGGTATGCTGCACTGTCACGGCCAAGCAGGCCTTATGGGTTCGGGAACACCTGCCTGAATCAGAGGTCACGGCCTTTTACATCGATGTGAGGACTTTTGGCAAGGGGTACGAAGAGCTTTATGAAGAGGCACAAAAAAAGGGTGTGATTTATAGAAAGGGTGTTCCATCGGAGATATTCCGACAGGGAGAAAAGGTGGTGCTCCGAGGCGAGGACGCCCTCGACAGCCAACCCTATGAGGAAGAGTTCGATCTTGTGATTTTGGCAACCGGTCTTGTGCCCTCTTTAGGGACTCAGGACACAAAGGCTCTCTTGAAAGTACCCCTCAGTCCTGATGGTTTCTTCATGGAGATACATCCCAAACTCCGACCTCTGGACACCGCCACCGATGGGATCTTTCTGGCAGGAACCTGTCAGGGGCCCAAGGATATCGCCGACACTTTGGCTCAGGCCCATGGCGCAGCCTCCAAGGCAACAACCGTTCTATTCCAGGGGAAGGTAGCAATCGATCCTGTTATTGCGTTCATCGATGAGGGAATTTGCTCGGGCTGCGGAATCTGTGAACAGGTCTGCGAGTATGCGGCTCTGAGGCCAGATTCCTATAGACGAGTGATGACCATCGATACACCTCTTTGCAAAGGCTGCGGTGCCTGTAACTCTGCCTGTCCAGCTGGTGCCATTTCCCTGAGACACTACAAGCCAGATCAGATCATGGCACAGCTCCATGCCCTCTGCCTGGGCGAATGATGCAACAGTGCAGCCTGACCCTCGTCAGAGATTCTGAAAAAACGGGAAGAATGAGCCCTGAAAGAGAGTTTAAGAGGTACAAGGACGACAAATTCTGAGAACAGATTTACCCTTTGACCTTGACCCCCTAGCCTTTCACAGTTTTCGAAAAAAGATCCTGTAGGGAGAAACCCTTTCTCCAGGAGTCCGCGGTCTGCACTACCGAAGGAGGCGACCCATGATCACAGAGAAAGATCTCGCAAGAATCAAGAGAGGCAAAGGCCGGTGGAAAAAAGACCTGAAAGAGACACACGCCACCATTCCTTTCCGGCGGGATCATTTTACGACAGTCTCCGACCTCGATATCGAAGCCCTTTACACCCCCGAGGGCATGAAAAGCTTCGACTACTTAGATAAACTCGGATTCCCCGGTCAATATCCGTTTACTCGAGGCGTACAGCCATCCATGTATCTGGGCCGACTGTGGACGATGAGAATGTTTTCGGGCCTCGGCGGTCCTGAAGAGACGAACCGTCGCTTTAAATACCTCCTGAAACACGGCGAGACCGGATTGAGTGTGGCTTTTCACTTTCCGACCCTGATGGGTTACGACAGCGATTCTCCCATGGCAAGAGGAGAGGTTGGCAAGTGCGGTGTGGCAATCGACACGCTTAAAGACATGGAACTCCTATTTGACGGCATTCCCCTTGATAAGGTCACTACATCGATGACCATCAACCCCCCCGCATCGATTCTTCTGGCCATGTACATCGTTGTCGCTGAGAAACACGGGGTCGGTCGGGGCCAGATCAGCGGGACAATTCAGAATGACATGCTCAAGGAGTTCATCGCCCAGAAAACCCTCATGCTCCCCCCGGAACCTTCCATTCGCCTAATCGCTGATACTGTTGAGTTCTGCACCCGCGAAGTCCCTCGTTGGAACACCATCAGTATCAGCGGTTACCATATTCGAGAAGCGGGTGCCACTGCGGTCCAGGAATTGGCTTTCACACTGGCCGACGGCATTGCGTATGTTGAGGCGTGCCTCGACAGGGGCCTCGAGGTAGACGATTTTGCACCCCGTCTGTCTTTCTTCTTCGACTCCCATATCGACTTTTTTGAAGAAATTGCCAAATTCAGGGCAGCTCGCCGGATGTGGGCTAAAATAATGAAGGAGCGGTTTGGGGCGGAGAACCCTCGGTCTTGGATGCTCAGGTTTCATACACAGACGGCTGGTGTGTCCCTCACAGCACAACAACCATATAACAATGTCATCAGAACGACCTGTGAGGCTCTCGCGGCAGTTCTTGGAGGCACTCAGTCACTCCACACCAACTCAATGGATGAAACCTATGCCATCCCGACAGAGGAGGCTGCTTTCATCGCCTTACGAACACAACAGGTTCTCGCTGAAGAAACCGGAGTGGCCAACACCATAGATCCCCTGGGAGGTTCCTACTTCATCGAAGCCTTAACCGATCGAATAGAAAATGAGGCCTGGGAGTACATCCAAAAAATCGATGACTTAGGGGGAATGGTTAAGGCAATTGAGAGAGGTTATCCTCAAACTGAAATTGCAGAATCCGCTTATGCGTATCAGCAGCAGATCGACAACGGCGAAAAGACCCTGGTGGGAGTCAACAAATATGTGACAGACCACCCGCCCATCCCCATATGGCGTATGAACCCAGCGATTGAAAAGAAGCAGCTGGAACGACTCAAAGCGGTCAAGGCAGGGAGAGACCATAGAAAAGTGACAGCCAGGTTAGGAAAAATCCACCAGGCCGCTGAAGGCGACGAAAATCTCATGCCCTTCATCATCGATGCAGTCAGGGAGTATGCCACCCTCCAGGAAATCTGCGACGTTTTCAGGCAGGTTTTCGGAGCCTACCGAGATCCCGGATTGATCTAGAGGTGTTTGGCTCCAAATAATAGGAGGGGCTAAAAATCAGGAGGAAGTTTTCCAGTTTACGTTAAGTGACCTATATGATATCATACCCCACCAAGACCTGTTAAAAGACCAGGACAGATGGAGTCATCATGACATAGCATGTGACCGGCAAGGAGTCCCACTGAAGGGAGCCTACCACTCATTCTGAGCTCGAAAAGCGGCTCTCGACGCCAATTGCCCCGCCGGGGTCTACCCGGAATGGAGGCGAATTGTGAACCTGGTTTAAGACGATCTCAAAAAACAGACACTCCCGTGACCAGAAATCTCGAGCGACCATAGGAGGGACGGTGAGCACGAAGCGGAAGATTCGGATTCTCATCGCCAAACCAGGTCTCGACGGACACGACAGGGGGGCTCGGGTCATCGCCAGAGGTTTCCGTGATGCCGGTTTCGAAGTCATCTACACAGGTCTCCACCAGACACCCGAACAAATCGTCGCTGCAGCCATTCAGGAAGACGTTGACGTCATCGGTCTCAGCATACTCTCAGGTGCCCACGATTACGTATTTCCAAAAATAGTCGAACTTCTCAAAAAACGGGGGGCAGACGACATCTCCGTCATCGGGGGCGGAATCATCCCGGAGGAGGATATTCCAAAAATGAAAAAGGCTGGGATCAAGGCTATTTTCACACCCGGGACTAGGATAGACGAAACTGTCAGTTGGATTCGGAGCCATGTCAAACCCCGCGATTCATGAATTATGTAGATCTTTGAGGGGGATAGTGGCCTAGGTGTCGGGGATCTAGAAAACAAAAGACAATTTCCAATTCAGAGAAAGGAGCGTGTTGAGAAATGACAAAACGAGTTGCCATCATTGGGATAGGGACGACTGGGTTTCGCGCGACGACGCCGGACCTTTCTTACAGAGAGTTGACATACGAGGCAGCCACAAAGGCCTATCTCGATGCAGGGATTGAACCAAAGGACGTGGACTCATTTGTCAGCACCGCCGAGGATTTTTTTGAAGGGTATAGTATCGCCGATGAGTATTCTCCAGATCAACTAGGGGCGGTCCTTAAACCCATCTACACCGTTCCCGGCGACTTCATCCATTCCCTGGCATCAGCTTACATGATGATTCTCTCTGGAATTGGCGATATATCGGTCGTCCAGGGGCTGAGCAAAGCCTCCAATATGTTGACCCTTTCCGAGATGGTCACATTCGCCATGGACCCCATCTACAATCGGCCCCTAAAAGAGAGCCACCATGCGGTTGCGGGTATGGAGATGGCCAGGTTCATGCACGAAACCGGGACGACACGAGAGCAATGTGCGAAAGTTGTTGTGAAAAACAAGAGAAACGCACTCAATAACGCTCTGGCCGGTCACGGCGTCCTCATCGATTCCGATTACGTCCTCAATTCAGAGGTTGTCTCTTACCCTGTGACCCAGATGGACATCAGTCCCCATTCTGACGGAGCTGTGGTGATGGTCCTTGCAGAAGAGAAGAGAGCCAAGGCGCTGTCTGAAAAGCCCATCTGGATCAGAGGAATTGGATGGTGCTCGGATACGCCGGGTCTCGAGACCCGGAATTGGGCTGAAGCCTCTTACGCTCAGATGGCCGCGGAGATGGCCTATAAGACAGCGGGAATACGCTATCCCAGAAGTGAGATCGATTTTGCAGAGGTCAATGACGAGTTTTCCTACAAGGAATTGCAGCACCTCGAGGCGATGAGAATCTGCAAGAAAGGGGAGGCCGGCCCCTTGACCGAGACGGGAGGAACAGAAATTAGCGGAGAATTCCCTGTAAATCCCTCTGGGGGGTGTTTGGGAGTCGGAAATCTCTATGAACTCAATGGTGGACAAAAGGTCCTTGAGGTCGTCCGGCAGCTAAGAGGTGAAGGGGGTAAGAATCAGCTCAAAGGTGTGACCACTGGGCTGGCTCAGGGTTGGCGAGGTATACCAACGACCACAGGAACAGTGGCTATTCTGAGCAATTAAGGAGGAGGTGCCGAGATGAGAAGAGTGGCGATTGTTGGAGCGGGTCTCACCAAATTCGTTCGGTATGCACAGGAAACGCCCAAGGAATTGACCTATGAGGCATCAAGGATGGCCTTGGACTCCTGCGAAATGAGACTCTCCGACATTGATTGCGTTGTTCACGGCACGGCACCTGATGCATTCGACGGCGTTCATATGAAGGGCGAGTATCTCTCGGATGCTTCGGGAGCTTACCGTAAACCCTACATGCGCGGCTACGTTGGTGGCGGTACAGGTGTCCTCTCCCCGATTCACGGTTGGTTTCACGTCGCATCAGGGATGTTCGATACCTGCCTGGTCGTAGCAGAAGAGAAGATGTCGTGCGCCTATCCCCACCCAGCAGGGGCATTTCTAACGATTTTCGATCATACGACCGAGCAGCCCCTCTACCCTACGCTCATCTGGATATTCGCTATCGAGATGAACCGATTCATGACGACCCACGGCTATCGGAAGGAGGACATCGCCCTTGTGGCCGTGAAGAACAAGAAGAACGCGATCGATCACCCCTCAGCTCAATTGGCCGCTGAAATCACCGTGCAGGATGTCCTCGATTCAGAAATTATGGCCTGGCCAGTGAACCGGCTCGACATCAGTCCCACGAGTGATGGCGCGGCTGCTGTCATCCTGGCGGCTGAACATGTGGCTCGTCGCGTCACAGAGAAACCAATCTGGATCGACGGGGTCGGGTGGGCCTTGGACACAGCCTACTGGTGCACCCGTGATCTCTACTATCCAGACTATGTGGAGGTCGCTGCCCGTCAAGCATACAAAATGGCTGGCATCAGAGAACCGTCCAAGGAGATCCATGTTGCTGAGCCATACGATCCCTTCACCTATAAGGAACTCCACCATATCGAAGGCCTACAGCTCTGCAAGAGGGGTGGATCGGTCCAAATGCTAGCCGACGGGGTCACACAGAGGACCGGCAACCTTCCCTGCTGCCCCTCAGGTGGATTGTTGGGGGTGGGGAACCCCATCGCCGCTGCCGGGTTGATGAAGATTGTCGAGATATTCCTGCAGCTCAGAGAGGAGGCAGGCAAAAGACAGGTTCCCGGCAAACCAACATGCGGTCTAGCCCAGGCTTGGGGCGATCTAATGCAGGTGGGGACAGTCGTTGTCATGAGGAACTGAGAAGAAGGGGGTGAAACCATGGAGATTACAGCGAAGGATCTTGAAGGCACGGTATCCAAAATAAGCGTCAAGGATATCAAGAAAGGGAAGGTCCTCTCTGTTAAGTGGGAGCCGAAACTCAAATACGCCTGGGACAATGGCCCTGCAATCGGTCGGTACCTTGCGGAGCTGAAAAACGGGAAAATCATCGCCAAGCAGTGTGACAAGTGTCATCGTATCATGATTCCACCCAGAATGTTCTGTGAACTCTGCTGGAGGCCGACGGGTGAGTGGGTGTACGTCCGGGATACGGGGATTGTCAACACCTGGGTGGTCAGTTATGTTGACTGGAAAGCTGGTCGGCTCGATATCAAAGGTGGGGTCCGTCCCTTTACCCCTGCTGTGATTGAAATCGATGGTGCCTCAAGGGGCATGGGGATTCTCCACCTTCTCAATGAAGTCGATCCCTGGAAGATCACCCGGGGGATGAAGGTAAAAGCGGTGTGGAAACCTGCCGGTGAGAGAACTGGGGCAATCACGGATATCAAATACTTCAAACCGGCAAAGTGAAACCGTTTCCGATTGAGAGGAGTTCTTTTGTCAGAGATGAATCAGAGTCCAGATTCGAAGCATCCCGGCGGACTGATACAAACCGACGTTCAAATTCCCACAAGACGGAATTCAAAATCGTTTTTTTTCGATGATTTAGGGATATCATGTATTGTTTCGGACTTCGATATTCGGATTTCGTGTTTCTATAATCAATGAGAACCCTTTGGTTTCCGAGCATCGGATAAGAGATTTAGAATCGGAAGACATCCAGGAGGTATATAGATGGCAATGATCGAGCGATATCAGAAATCAACGGACGTTTCCTATTGGCAAGGACAAATCCCAATGAGTTACGTCTATACGCTGGGCCGAGCAGGTGAGAAGTTTTTTCGGCAGATCATTAACGGAAAGATCTTCGGTACAAGATGTGATTCCTGTAATGTTAACTATGTCCCGCCAAGAACCTACTGCGAGAAGTGCTTTGACCGGTTGGAAGACCATTACCTTGAGGTCGGGACCAAGGGGGCGGTCCACACCTTTACCCAGTGCTACGAGACATTCGACGGAAAAAAGAAAAAAAACCCGTCCATCGTGGCCATGATTCGAATTGACGGGACCCAGGGTGGTCTTGTTCACTGGCTGGGTGAGACGGATTTCGAAAAAGTTCACATCGGGATGCCCGTGGAGGCCGTTTTCAAAGCCAAGAAAGACCGAGAAGGAAGCATCCTTGACATTAAGTATTTTAGACCTCTTACGTAGTTTTTCATGAGCAGGAGAACACCATTGCCCCTTCCCTCCGATGCTCTCGCGGTGACCCAATTGGGGCTCGCAGGTGGGGAATACTTGCCTCTTCCCCGCTCTAAAGGCGGGGCCTTCCCCTTCCTGCTCACCCTCGATGGGTTCCCCACCGCTTCCGCTGATGTCGCTCAGAGACAACGGTGTTTTCCACCAACTCAGGAGATCTTGCTTGATTCCAAAATGACCCGGTATGGGTTTAGGAGGGAGAGATGCCTCTCGATTTTGATCTCGATGAACAGTTAGAAAGCATCAGGAAAATGGTGCGGACCTTTGCCGAAAAGGAGATTGCTCCTGTTGCGGAAGAACTGGATGAGAAAGAAGAATTTTCCTATGACCTGACGCGCCGAATGGGAGAACTCGGTCTTTTCGGCCCATTTGTCTCCGAGGACTACGGAGGGTCTGACATCGGCTACATGGGTTACATCATTGCAACCGAAGAGATCGCCAGGATCGATGGCTCTCAGGCAGCAACGCTGGCGGCCGCGAATTCCCTTGGCATCTATCCCATCTATTCCTTTGGCAGTGAAGAACAGAAGCGCCAATGGCTTCCAGATCTTTGTGCCGGCAAGAAACTGGCCTCCTTCGGCCTCACAGAGCCCAATGCCGGCTCGGATGCTGGTGCTTCGAAAACGACAGCTGTCTTGGAGAAAAACCAATGGGTCATCAACGGAAGCAAAATCTTCATTACCAACTCTTCCTCTGATATCAGTGCAGTATGTGTAGTCCAGGCTGTGACGGGGAGGCGGCCTGATGGAAGAAAAGAGTTGAGTTGCATTTTGGTGCCCAATGAAACCCCCGGCTTTACGGCCAAGACCATGCATAAGAAGATGGTCTGGCGGTCATCAGACACAGGCGAGCTTTATTTCAACGACTGCCGCGTTCCAAAGGAAAACCTTCTTGGGAAACAGGGAGAGGGATTTCACCAGATGCTCCAAACCCTTGATGGAGGAAGGCTCAGCATCGCCGCGATGGGTCTGGGAGGGGCTCAGGGAGCTTACGAACTGGCCATGAAATATGCTCACGAGAGGGAGCAGTTTGACCGACCGATCGGCTCCTTCCAGGTTAACGCTTTCAAACTGGTCGATATGTATACCGAAATTGAGATGGCCAGGCTCCTTCTGTACAAGGCCACATGGCTGGCCGATAACAAGAGGCCCTTTGCAAAAGAGTCAGCTATGGCAAAGCTGGTCTGTTCAGAAACATACCACCGAGTGGTCAACCAAGCGGTTCAACTCCACGGCGGCTATGGATTGATGAAAGAGTATGCCGTAGAGAGACACTACCGGAATCAGAAGCTCTTGGACATCGGCGAAGGGACCAGCGAAATCCAGCGAATCGTGATCGCCCGCAACATTGGCGTTCCGGGCGATCCGATTGGATAGGCTTTTTCAGTGCGACAGGCCGAGTTATCGACACGGAAGTATCCTCGCCTGGTAACACGAGAATCATTTCGTGAAAAACCGTTGCTCCTGATCAGTCCTCCGTGGTTAAAGGCATAGTAGAGTCTACCAAAGACTATCATATGAAGGAGGGGGCTCAGAGACCCCATTATCAACCGGTTAGTTCGAGAGGAGAGATACCGCCAACATCGGACAACTGACGGGCAAAGATAAGGACTCCGAGCAACATAGCGTGACTTTTCTGTGCACCTTCCCTTTCAATTGGCAATGGGTAATTCCGAATGGGGCTTGCTGAGAAAATACTCAAAGGCGATCTGAGGGCAGCAGCTCGACTCATGCGGGATATTGACGACGATCTCTCCGATGCGTGGGACGAGCTGAAGCAACTCTATCCCAAGACGGGAAAAGCCTATATCATCGGCGTGACCGGACCGCCTGGATCCGGCAAGAGTACCCTCGTCGATAAGGTTATTGAGATATACAGAAGGGAGAAAAAAACCATCGGAATCATCGCGGTCGACCCGACCAGTCCGTTCACGGGAGGAGCGATACTCGGCGACCGAATTCGGATGCAACGGCACAGCACAGACGAGGGGGTTTTCATCAGGAGCCTGGCCACTAGAGGCTACCTTGGCGGAATTTCCAAATCAACCCATGATGTCATCAGTGTAATGGATGCGATGGGCAAGGACATCATCATTGTGGAGACGGTAGGTGTCGGCCAGGACGAGGTGGACATCGTAAACACGGCTCATACCTCCATCGTTGTAACGGTCCCAGGGCTGGGTGATGAGGTACAGGTTATCAAGGCGGGGATTCTCGAAATCGCCGATATCTTCGTCATAAATAAATGCGAACGGGAGGGGGCTGACAAGTTAGAGCAAGAATTGCGAGTCATGATGGAGATGGCCCCTCCTCATCAGGACGGATGGGTACCCCCTATTTTCAAGACGGATGCCATTCTCGAAAAAGGCATTTCGGATCTGGTCGAAGGGGTCTCCCGCCATTACAAATCCCTCATCGAATCCAAGGAATTCCAAAAAAAGAACAGGCTCCGGGCCAAAAAGCATTTTGTGAAACTGCTGCAAGCCAGACTTATGGACAGTATTCTCGACCGTCTTGAGACGGAGAAGAACCTCGACCGAATTGTCGAGGATCTGGTAGAGAGAGAAAGCAACCCCTATGCGATGGTCGAAGGCATCGTGAGAGAGCAGTTGAAAGGCAAGGTGAGGAGTAATCATGGATGAGAAAGAGAAACTCAGGAATGAGATACAGAGGTGGAAGGAGACCACTCTCGCTAAATCGGTCAGCCGGTTTCCAGAAAGAAAACAGAAGTTCGAATCGACCTCGCATATAGAACTAAAGAGGCTCTACACACCTTTGGACGAAAGCGACGTGGGGTATCATGAGAAACTGGGTTTTCCCGGCGAATATCCTTTTACACGCGGAGTTCAACCCACCATGTACCGGGGCCGGTTATGGACCATGAGGCAATACTCTGGCTTCGCCACGGCCGAGGAGACCAACAGGCGATACAAATACCTGTTGGACCACGGACAGACGGGATTGAGTGTTGCCTTCGATCTTCCCACCCAGATCGGATACGATTCAGACCATCCTATGGCCGCTGGGGAAGTAGGCAAAGTCGGCGTGGCCATCGATTCCCTGGCTGACATGGAGACCCTGTTCAATGGCATCCCGTTGGAAAAGGTTAGTACCTCTATGACGATAAACGCAACCGCGGTCATACTGCTGGCTATGTATCTCGCTGTGGCGGAAAAGCAAGACGCGGCTTTAGACGGGGTCAGGGGAACCATTCAGAACGACATTCTAAAGGAATATGTGGCCCGAGGAACTCACATTTTTCCGCCCCGGCCCTCCATGCGCATCATCACAGATATTTTTGCCTTCTGCAAGGACCATGTCCCTCAGTGGAACACGATAAGCATCAGCGGCTACCACATGAGAGAAGCGGGGTCCACGGCAGTGCAAGAAGTTGCCTTTACTCTTTCTAACGCCATTGCCTACGTCCAGGCGTCCATAGACGCCGGACTCGATGTGGACGATTTTGCAAAACGGTTGTCATTTTTCTTCAATTGTCACAATCATTTCCTTGAGGAGATAGCCAAGTTTCGAGCCGCAAGAAGGCTTTGGGCAAGAATAATGAGAGAGCGGTTCGGTGCCCAGAGGCCTGCCTCCTGCATGCTCCGCTTCCACACCCAGACGGCCGGATCGACATTGACCCTTCAACAGCCTGACAACAACGTGGTCCGTGTCGCATTCCAAGCACTTGCCGCTGTTCTCGGTGGAACCCAGTCACTCCACACCAACTCCAGGGATGAGGCTCTGGCTCTTCCATCGGAATCGGCTGTTCGGCTCGCTCTCAGATCTCAGCAGATTGTTGCCCATGAGACTGGCGTTGCTGACGTTATCGACCCTCTGGCTGGCTCATACACCATCGAAGCCCTGACCGACGAAATCGAAGCTGAAGCCAGGTCGTACATAGAAAAAATCGACAAGATGGGAGGCGCCGTCAAGGCCGTTGAATCGGGATACATGCAGCGCGAAATAGCGGAAAGCGCTTATCAGTACCAGAAAGGCATCGAGACCAAGGACAGCATCATTGTTGGAGTCAACGATTTCACCATTGAGGAGGCGCCTTTTCAGGATATTCTTCGCATCAATCCAGAGATTGAGAAAAAACAGAAGAAAAAGCTTGAGGATGTCAAGAAAAAGAGAGACCAGAAGCGGGTCATCAAGGGACTTAATTTCATTAAAGAGGCGGCGGAGACCAATGAAAATCTTGTCCCCCACATATTCGAGGCTGTTAAGTCGTATGCGACTGTGGGAGAGATATCCGATACCCTGAGGATGGTCTTCGGAGAATACGAGGAAAGGTCTTGAACTATGACGAAAAGGAAAATAAGAGTTCTCGTTGCGAAACCCGGTCTCGACGGCCATGACCGCGGGGCCAAGGTAATTGCAAGGGCCTTGAGAGATGCTGGTATGGAAGTCGTCTACACCGGGATCCGCCAGACACCTGAACAGATCGTTAATGCGGCGATCCAAGAGGATGTCGACATGATAGGGTTGAGCTGTCTCTCCGGGGCTCACATGACGCTCTTCCCCAGGGTGACAGAGGTATTGAGAGATAAGGAAGCCGAAGATATCACCGTAATTGGAGGGGGTATTATTCCCTTTGACGATGTGCCAGCCCTGAAAAAGGCCGGGATCAGGGAAATCTTCCAACCCGGCACGTACACGGAAGATATTGTCCGATATATCAAAGAAAACGTAAAGCCGTGACGGTAAAGTCACGGGGAACCCCGCCCAGCCGATTGCCCGTGTCCGTGGTTCGTTGCCCGTCGTTCGTTGCACTCAGAATGAATACTCGAGAATCACCTAAGGTGCCTGAGATAGGCGTAGACGATCTTATTTGTGAGCCAACTACTTTGGTTGGTTGCAACTGACCACTGACAACGGACAACTGACGATTCGCAAAAGACCCTGGACCAGAAAAGGAGGGACTGTTTTAGAGTACTCGGAGATTAGCGTTAAGGAGAGGATAATTATGGTCAAAAGACTCGATCACGTTGCCATTGCGGTTCACAATGTCGAAGAAGCAGCGAGGTTTTATAGGGACATGATGGGCCTTAATCTAGAAAACGTCGAGGTTGTCCAAGAACAGAGAACGAAGGTTGGATTCTTCCCGATTGGTGAGACAAACATCGAGCTGGTGGAACCAACTTCGGACGACTCCCCTTTGGTCAAGTTCTTAGAGGCCAAAGGCCCTGGAATTCATCACCTTTGCTTTGAGGTAGAAGACATTGACATGGAGCTAAGGAGCCTCATCGACAAGGGAGCTCATCTCATCGACAAGGACCCGCGGCCTGGCGCTCATCAGACCAGAGTGGCCTTCCTCCATCCAAAAGGAACGGGTGGTGTTCTCATCGAGCTTTGTGAAAAACCCAAAACCTAAAGGGTAGGTTAGGAGAGGTCCTCAGGAATCGGGGGTCAACCCTTTAATCTCTTATTTATCGATTTGACAATACTCCTTGCGACGGCACGGCTCTCGCTATCCTTCAAGTGAAGACCTGCCTGAAAGGCTCGGACGTCTCCTTCTGGTTCGCCGATTCGGTACCATCGCACAGATCCTCGAATGACGAACTGCCTGTCCTTGGAGTCGGTCAAGAGCACCTCGAGTTCAAAAGGAGAGTTATCCTCCAAGGCCTCAGGAAATAACTGGCATACATCGATCAGATCCAACCGGGAATCTAAGGAGAGCCCTTCAAAGGAAACATTCCGGAGTATCCCGCCGACCCCCATTCTTCTCATACCGGGTACGAAATGGTGGTTAGGATTTAGGTTGAACCGAATCGGAATCTTTGTTTTGAATCGTGAAAACTTTCTGTTCTCAACTCTCACTGCTGCCCCCCATCCATTCTTGTTAGCAGAGGTCGGATTCCNNACGTTTCAACGATTGGTCCAAAAGCCCGTCGGATCGAACTTACGGATAATCATCAGTTCTTCAGAAGTGGGAGGAGGAGTTTCTTGAACATCTTCCCTCACCTTCAAGGACCACCCCGTAGCCTCTTTGATTTCTCGTAGATCCACCCCAGGGTGCAGAGAGTCGAGGAACATTTCCTTTGTTTCCGACTCAAACCTCAGGATCCCAAGTGTCGTGATAACGGCGCTGGGGCCACCCCCTTTGAGTCCCATCCGCTCACGCCATCCCATGCCCTCACCGAATCCGGGCGAGGTCACGTAGGAGGCTTTTTCGACGAACCGCCGCCGCTCGTGGCTCATGACGATGACGAGTCGCTTTGCCAGAGAAGCGATATCACTGCCTCCGCCACTCCCTGGGAGCCGAACCCGAACCCTTTCCTTCCCTCCGATATAGCTGGTGTTCAGGTTTCCAAAGTGGTCGATCTCCGCACCGCCGATAAACCCGAGGTCCACTCTACCTTTTTGAAGAAGGGCCATGATGTCCAGCATCGTCGTCGTCCATACCGCACCCTCAATACATGGGGCATCTCCCATGGTGAAAAGGGGTTTTCCCGCCGGTTGATCCCGAAGGACTCCATTCTCAAAAAGGCCCTGAGCGTTGGGAGCGTGAGTCGCCTTGGCCAGCTGAAATGCCAGAAGGGGCAACCGCATCCCGACAAAAACAAGCTCCCCATCTTTGATTTCCCGGGCCCCTGCAACAACCATTAGTTCCGATCTAGTGTATTCCGTCATGAACGATTCTCCCACATGTCCACATTCTCCACGGCCATCAAGGGATTCCTGAGAACTAAGGAATCGAAGTTGCAAGCCGAGAGTCGTTGCTTGTTGTCCGTTGTCCGTGGTTCGTTCCGGCAACTGACAACCGATAACCGCCAACTGACAGCGTCTGATAAAACCTTCCAACCGTGGCAGGGCAACTTCCTGGAATCCCCTAATCATCTCCCTTTGAGGCTGTCAGTAACCATACTCCACCGATAGCGATTTGCGTGACCGCCCAACTCGAAGCCCTCCAAATCTCTCTTCACCTATTATACCCATATAGGTCGAGCGATTTTCGACACCGAAAACCCACTGGTCGACCCATTCGACAAACCCGTCTTCTGTCTTGGTCGCCTTATGATAATTAACGTAGTGTTCATGATCCCTGTCATAGTATCCCTGGGCTGCTGAGGGATGCGCACCCCACGGTTCCAGGACCACCGCACTCACTAAGTAGCCGGGGATCAAAGTCCTGTTGGGATCACTCACGATGACCTCTCGATCGACGATCTCTTCTACCGAGACGATTACCCTGCTGCTTGCCAAACAGGCTTCTTTAGTGACACCAACACTTCCCCACAGGTGCGTGTTTCCGCTCGCATCTGCTCGCTGAGCGTGAATAATAGCCACATCAGGATTCAATGCCGGCACGAGCGCGAGCCTCGTCCCTGTGAACGGGCATGTCATCTCTTTGATCCTGGGGTTGTGTCGATGCATGTCTGTGCCCAGGAGGGTTTTGGTTGGCAAAAAGGGAATACCCATCGCCCCAGCATTCAACGCCAAACAGATACTGAAATTAGTGAAATCCTCCATGTCAATCTTCCCAGGGATTTCATTTTCCACTGCCCGACGAAGATTATAACCTACCCCCATGGTGACATTTCCTACCCAGGCGACAATCATCTTCGAAACACACCCTGCTCCCACAACCTGATCGAACAGAATGTCTGATATAGGACCGATGAGTGTAAGATTCCTCTTTTTCTGCCGAATTATCTCATGACCAGCAGAAAATGGTATCAATGGTTCAAGGGCCATCCCCATAGCAACCGAGTCCCCATCATGAACAAACTTTTCGATGGCCTCTTTCATTGAAAGGACTTTTTCCATTGACAGGCACCTCCTATCAGATCAGGTGTCAATCGCCGTGCCTTTTGGCACCCTCAAAGACCCGGCGTCAGAAGCCAGTAGCCGGGACAGACACTTATCAAAGCTGAAACGACCGAACCGCCTTTTCCAGTCTGAACATCGATTGTCTCAGTTCGCCCCCTCTAGACGTAGAGCATACATTCGCAAATCGGGACGTTCCCCGATCGAAACTGAGGAGTATGAATAATCGATGTTAATCGTTCCCTACTCGCTCTGTCTCTATTCTGGATTCTGACTCCTGACTACTCTACTGACCGCTGCTTTGTATATTCTGACTCCTGGCTCCTGACTTCTGGTTCTTACATTCCGACTCCTGTCTTCTGGCTTCTAAATTCTCTTTCTACAAATGAATGATGCCGTCATCAAAATGGCTCAACTTCGCTAGCCCACTTGATGTAACCACATAATCGTCTTCCAAACCGATAGCTCCCTCCCCAGGGAACACCATCTTGGGTTCTACGGCAAAAACCATACCCTCCTCAAGAGGTGCGGGATATCGCTTTGCCAGCACAGGGAGTTCATCAATCTCCAGTCCAATACCGTGGCCAAGAAACTGGACTTTGTCATCCCCGAAACCCATAAAATAGGCCGTCAACCCCCTCCCTTCCACTAGCTTTATCGCTTCTCGATACAATGAATTACAAAGGATTCCCGGCCGAGCTTTTGATTCGACAAGGGCGGCTACCTCGTGGAGTACCTCATAGCCTTTGTAAAACTTTTTTGGCAACTGCCCAATGACAAAAGTGCGGGTCACATCTGCCACGTATCCATTGATGCCGACACCAAGATCGAGGAGAATGGACTCGTTCCGTTTGATCCGATTGTGCCCCGCACCCTGAGCGATGGCCGGAGTCGTACCTGACCCACCGATGGGAGTCTCGGTAAACGAGGGGGTGGCGCCTGTCTTCCCACACAACACATGGGAATGGAACATCTCCTGGTTCCATCCCCTCATTCTGAGCCTTCCTTGATCTCCTTGACTGCGGGCCAGACTGAACAAGGCGCCGTCCACCTCGATTTCCGTCAGCCCCTCCCGGATGATTTCACGGGCTTTTTGAAGACTGCCCGCTATCACTTTAGTCGCTTTCTTGATCTGCTCAATTTCGAAGGGCGTTTTTACCATCCGCAGACGACGTATGAGAAACGAGACATCCGAAAAGGAGGCATCGGGGAAGACCTTCTGAAACCGCATGAACTGAGAAACGGGGAGAACATCGAATTCCAAGCCCACACTCTTTGGGTAACCAATCCCGCACTTCTTCAAGACCTTTGGAATATCTTGTGGCACCTCCATCGGCTCGATCAGATCGAGTGCTGACTCGTGCTTCGCCCGCTCAAGGCTCTTCTGGACCAACAGCACCGGCGGGCCCTGTCGGGGGATGTAGAGAACCGATCGCTGGGTTGTTCCCGAAAAATAGAATAGGTCTACATTCTGGGAAATAATCGTCCCATCCAGTCCCTTCTTCTGGATGGCCTTTTGAAATTTTTCGATCCGATTCTGTAACTCTGTTTTCGCTGTGAGAAGCATTTGCATTTAACTTGAGTTCCTTCCTGATCGAGATAGGATGTGATAACACACAAGAGCCCTTTTCTCAATCGAAAAAACCTTGAGGAGTTTCCCCAAAAATCCGGAGGCCAATCAGTAATTATGTGAGCACCTTCCTAGTTGTAGGGGATTCTCTTGTCCCTGAGCGACGTTAGCGGAAGCGGTGGGGTCCCATCGCAGGTGAGCAGGAAGGGGAAGGCCCCACCTTTAGAGCGGGGAAGGGGCAGGCTTTCCCCACCTGCGAACCGCGATAGGGTCACTGCGAGAGCGTGGGAGCGAAGGGATGAGAGAATCCCCTCCGCAAATCCGAGTTTTTCAACAAAATCCGAATTATATGGGAACACTTCATTCAAAAACGGGGTAACTCCTCAAAAAACCTTCGGTTTTGCAGCATCCAAGGCCTCACTATCGATCGGGCTATGGGAAATCTACTAGGAGATGAAAAAAAAGCACTGAGCGTGAGGGCGAAAAGGAAGAAGTAAGAGGCTAGAATTGGCGATATGGAAGGAAGGCCTCCATGCTCTAGCCCTGACCCTTTAGCCTTTCCGCATCTTTGAAATCGATTCTTGAGCTGGCAAAACCAATCTTTTTCGGGGAACTTGAATCCGTATTGAGACCAGGAGCCCTTTGCGAATCAGGGGAAGACAGAAAACACCATCCCCTCTCGAGAGATGGTGTATCCAAGCCACAGGTTCGGATTCTACAGGTGATCTACTGGTTCAGGTACTCCTCCTTCCACACCTCGTCAGCGAATTCGCCAAATCTGGCGGCATATTCATCCATCTCTTTCGCCATATCGGTGACGACTTCTTCGGCTCCAGGGTGAGTAAAATAGGCTCCCGATTCCTCGATTACCTCTCGGTAGACATGAGGATTGTCGATGATCATGCAGGGGCGAAGATGGTTAGAATTATGCGGCACCTTATTGCGGATGCATCGGAACAGTTTGCCATCAAGGGCTTCGGCAAGGCTTACATCACGGATGTTGTGTTCAGCTATATGGGTATAAACACATGGTTCCACATCGCCGTTGGCATTGATGTGGAAGTAGCGCCTGCCTCCGGCAATGCACCCCTCGACGTGGGGGCCATCGTTCCAGAAGTCGAGCACAAAAAGGGGCTTCTCTCTTCTGAATTTGATCACTTGCCGCCGTAAGAAATCTCTCTGTTCGGGAGTCACCATGAGATTGATGTCCCCTTCGCCATTGACGGGAAGATAGAGAAAGTACATCTGGGCCACCACACCCTTGTCAACCAGCGTGTCGATGAACTCGTCGGAAGCAACCGTCTCAACATTGTGCCGTGTTACCGTTGCCGAGGAACCCAGGATGACGCGTGACTCTCTCACATAATCCATGGCATCCATGATCTTCCGGTAAACCCCCTTTCCGCGCCATCGATCGGTCTCCTCTTCATACCCTTCACAGCTTACCACGACAGCCGCATTTCCCAGTTCAGCGATTCGATGAGCTTTCTCCTCATCCATAAGAGTCCCATTGGTGTAAACCTGGAAAAAGATGTCCGGGTGGTCTTCGAGCATCTGAAAAAGATGGGGGTACACAAAGGGCTCCCCACCCAGGATTGTGACAAAGTATATTCCCAGCTCCTTAGCTTCCTTCAGAATCCTCTTGACCAGATCATACTCGATCCCAGGATGACGCCGCTGCCCAAGCGTGTAGCACCCTTCGCACCTCAGGTTGCATCGCCAGGTGGGACTCAGTATCATGATGAACGGGGGTCGGAAGCCATAGTTCTGCTCGAAAAAATCTCTTTTCTTTCCCCCCCTAAACCATGCATTATTGAACAGGGTGTGGAAAATCTTTACCCGGTTCTCCTTGGGCAGGTAGTTGAGAACCTTGTAGAA
>JABAOF010019572.1_pt1 | contig 36936 bp, 33 predicted proteins | sample 7062171 | NCBI WGS metagenome assembly JABAOF01 (sample SAMN14538628, study PRJNA623070) | marine sediment metagenome | biome: marine biome [ENVO:00000428]; feature: marine pelagic biome [ENVO:01000023]; material: deep marine sediment [ENVO:00002113] | place: India: Gulf of Khambhat ...
TTCCGGGTTCAAGTCCCGGCCACTCCACCAATCAGCATCATCCCGATTCTCTGGCAAAACTCATATAAACGTAGAACACCACGCCCAACAACACGAATTTCTTGTGGGTCGGTGGCCTAGCCTGGTAGGGCACTNNTCGCGGGTTCGAAGCCCGTCCGACCCACCACTTTTTAGTTATTTAACTCGTTAATTTTCAAAAAAAATACCATCAAAACGAATTTTCAGGTCACAAACTTGCATCAGATCTCAGTGGTTTATATGACTCTATACAAGTGCCTTTCTTAGAAAAACCCCTCAGGAGGCAATTTACATGTATCCACCCCGACCCCCTTGTCCTGTTCCATCCTAGTTATAACTCATTTTTCCTTTCTTTTTTTAGACTTTTGATTTTAACTTTGGTAATGTATTATCGTCCCATTTCCATGCTCCTAGTTCAAAATCATAATTTTTTGGTAAAACTGGTGTCTCCAACCCCGAATAAGATTGCCAGACAGGTCTTGCTTCTAGGGATGCATTAATTTCATTTTTTGCAAATGTCTTCCGTAATGTCGAAAGTACATCTACCGCTTGACTATTCGTAACGTGGGCAAAGACATATGCATATCCGTTTTCAAGGACCACCGCGTTTTGATATGGCAACAAATGTAATGTTTTCAAAACATAGTCTGTAACTGTTCGAGGTTCAAAAATGCGAATTAGTAATGCGGTATTAAGTCCAACGTGGTGCAATATTATTCCATTATTTTTACTTATTTGCAAACGTTCCAATTTCTTTATTCGACGACGATATCGCATATGCATTGACTCTGAAATCCCCAATGTACGGAGTTCCTGTGATGATTGTGAGGTAACTCGATTTGTTAATAGAATGTTATCAAAAGTACGCCTAAAATATGTGAAATCTTCAATTTGTAACTTAAGCGGGAAGTCGCTTTGTTTCAGAAGGTCATATGAGTATTCAGCATATTGAATCGGGGATGGCTGATCATGTACAAAGTTTGAATCTAATGACTCGATCCTATTGAGAAGAAGAGAAGAATCAAGAGGCCATCCCTTTTCTGGAGTATAAGACTCTAAATTCCAATAATTAATATTTTGAGAGTCTGCGATTGCTTGAACGTTTCCTATTCCTTCACTCCGTGTTAGTTTTTCTAGCCAATCAGAAAAATGCATGCGTTGATTTTGTGGGATTAGAAATCTGCAATGAACCGTGTTGCTTTGTAATGTTTGTATGAAAAAGACATATCGGATTGCTGAGATGAGATTTGATAATCGTTGTGCTATTTTCTTGCTAGTAGCTTGGAAAAAAACCTCTAGTGGAATTAATCCAATCAAGGGCACGTCAATAAATTTGGACAGACGGAGAAGATGACGTTGTGCGAGGTTAGTTAGATGTTGGCTGAGCCCGGAAACACTCATGTTGAGTTGCTTGGCGAGACGGCTTTGGTGGAGAGGAGTGATTACATTACTGAGGGTCGTAAGGATTTGGTGTTCAGGATGTGTGAGAAGGATGTGGGTTTCGATCATCCAGCGTTCGAGGGCGTTAGTATAGGTTGGTGTGGAGAGAGGAGTACCTGTTGTGGTAGGGCGAAGAGTGTTAAGCCAGAAAAGAACTCGGTTAAGAAAGGCCCCAGAGACAACGCCATCAAAGAGAGGAAAACCGGAAGGCGCATCATAGACATAATATTGATAATGTTGGGGTGGGGAGACTTGCTTCCAAAGTGTGGTAAGCTCCGTTTTTTCAATGGCACTATAATCTCCATATTTGAGACCAAGATAGAGACCGAGATCAGCGGTTTCGGAGATTTGACGTAGGTGGGGTAAAAGAAGGCTAAGGAGAGCTTCACGCCATATCACCCAGTCTAATACATGCGAGGGAGCTTGTTGAAGGTCTTGAGCGAGAGTTACTTGCCAGCCGCCACGCGGACGTTCTTCTAGTGAAGTTTCTACGGCTCCAAATCGTGGATAGTCATAGACCAAGGGAAAGTCATTCCATAAGAAGCTGAGAATTCGATCCCGTAGTCGGGGGAGAGGTTCGACTGTGAGCTCAGTAATTATCCAATCCTGTTTTTTACGGAATTGTTGCATGAGCTCACGAAATCGTTTCGACACAATTCAGCCTTCCATTTACATGATGATATAAAACCGTTAAGCGAATTCTACCTTCCACTGATACTTTTAGTAATAAAAAAGAAAGGGAAACCTGTTCGGTTTCCGGTATTCAACACACTTGTTCTGGGTGAGAGTAGTACGTGTTAAAAGCTTCTAAAATTGGATGAGATGGTTACTAGAATCACTTCTATTTATTAAAGAGGTTCTGGTCGACGTGGGGGATACATGGTTTAGGATGCCTCCAAGCACTTGTAACCATGTCGAACTCAATTTTCCATATAAACTAAAAGTCACCGTTGCAAAAAAAGCCAAAAAATGTTGTTAGAAATGAAAAAAATTGTGTAACTTTACAATTGCAAAACCTATGATTGATTATTTAGGGAAGGGTATCTTTTGTCCATACCCAATCCTCACGATCAAAATCATAATTACGAATTTGGATTGGCTCAGTGGTCCAACCGTACGCTTCCCAAGCGGGTTTAATCGAAATTATTGATGGTATGTTATTATCTTTGAATAATTGTGAAAGTGCATTTTGTACAGATATTGCTGATTCTCTTGGTAAGAGTAAAGAAGCGCTCCCAGTTCCATCATTGAAAATATTTCCGACAATATGTGGAAGTAATTGTAAAGCTGTAAGTACTCTTTTTGTTTCTTTTTCATTACTCTCGATAAGTAAATGGATTATGGTGTTCAATCCAATATGCATAATACTAATTCCAAGGGGAGGACTCATCACCTCGCGTTTTTCCAAATAATTCACGCGGCGTCTATAGGCCATGTGTTGGGTTTCTTTATATCCAGCCAATCTCGCTTCTTCTGCCTCGTAAAAACGTGCACGATCAGTTATAAAATACACATCTGTTGCTCTTTGCATATAGATGAAATCAGACGGTTTAATGCTTATTCGCTGAGAAGAGGGTGATAATTTGAAAGAGTTTAATGGTGGAAGGTGTTGTGTCCATTTTCCACTAATCAGTCTTGAAACATTATCGAGTACAGCTTCCGAATCTGTAACCCAACCACCCTTGTTAGAATTGTATAAATCAAAATTTCTTGATTGTAATCTTTCAGTTCTGATCCGAATTTCAGGCACGGAAAGATCATGAAGAGCGACAAATTGTTTTACCCATTGACGAAATCTTGTAATTCGTCGAATTGGTATTGCGAAATAAGAGATTAAGGCATCATCGAATTCTTGTATTCCTAGGGTGTAACGAATTTTTGAGAGAATGTTCTTTAATGAAATTGTCTTCCTCATATCGCTTACAGGGAAGGTAACAGCAAAAGGTTCGAGACCAATTACTCTGAAATTTGTGAAAGATACCGGTCTTAGTTGATGTTTTTCTGCAAGTCGTTTGATAACTTGACTTATTGTTGGTTGCCTTAATTTGAGTTTGTCAACGAGCTCTGACTGTGAGCAAGTGGGACAAGAATTTAATCCACGGAGAATTTTGAGCTCAAGAGGCCTGAGCAGTCTGTTATAGTTAAACATCCACCGCTCGAGGTTTGCAGTATAGGTTTCGGTAGTCATAGTTGTTAGCAGCTGATTGAAAGGCTTGAACCATCGTTTGGCTTTTCGAAGAAACGCTCCGTCAACAACCCTATCAAAAGAAGCGAATCCCGCCGTTGGATAATATCGGTAAGTTGGGTAGTCAATTGGCGGAGATACGGTTTCCCAAACTTGTAGGAATCGGTGACGTTGTTTAGGGTTTTTTATTCCATATCTGTAATAACAGTATAAACCGAGATCCGCCGCCTGTTCTACTTGACGAATAACTGAGGGAAGATGGAGTAGGTAGGCTTCACGCCAAAGAATGGGTATAAGGTAGTTTTGGAACTGAGAGAGAAGATTCTGTGAAAGGCTAAGGATCACCTGGCTGTTAGAGTTAATAGATTCAGTAACACCGAATCGCGGTCCATTGAGTTCGAAGGGAGATGGAATAAAAGTAATAGTCGTATACCGGTCAAGAGGCGGAGATTTTAGAATTTTTTGAAGAGTCGTTGTAATTGTTGTGAATGCTTCGATGGCTTCCGCTTGTTGGTGATAAATGGAATCGGTTTGATTTGTTGTCTTTTCGAAAGTCATGGATTTTAATTTCCTGTTAATGTTTCTCCCAAGAACATGACTACATGAGTTCTTGAGTTCTTAATAATATTCGGAGATTCTGTACTGTAGTTTCGCGTGGAGTTTTTCTATGAATCCGTCTTTGGATGATTGACGCGACTGCTTGGTCGTAGTCCGGGTGGCTAAGCGATGTGTAGTACGTGGGATGAATTGATGCCTCGTTCATGACGGGCTATGCATTTCCTTTATTTGGATCCGACTGCAAATCGAGGGTCCGGAATTGGACCGGGGGTATAGATTGGTGGTCGGCGCACAGCCACTGCGTCCGTAATTTTATCAACATTTTCGATATTCGTTGCAGAAAAAAGAATGGTAGCGGGGAGTTGATTTGAACAACTGATCTCGGGGTTATGAGCCCCGCGGGATATCCTGGCTACCCCACCCCGCTAATGGATTGTTGATAGAGAAGAGCTGGTGAGGTCGATTTAAGCTTTATGCCTTGGTTTTTGTGTTTCTTTTCATCCAAAAAGTTTCGATACTATAGTGCTAAATTTTTGTGGAGGTTAAATAATAACTTCCATATACATTGCTGGTGAACTTTATGTATCCAAGACCTGGAGACGAACCTGGTCCATTGTAATAGATTGTTGAGTTTTTACATTATAATTCGCTTCAGGTTCTCCTTAGGAGACGAATCAAGGCACGAGGTACTTCTGTATAGGAGTTGACTTTGATATAGCGCCCGCGACCAAGCTGAGCTATGTTTTTACAGGTTTCTTCTCCTTGGGGATGAGTTCCTGGTGTTTGGAGGACATGGAGATTATGGTATTTTCTAGCATATGGTTCAGGAGGTTCTCCACGGTTTGCGATACCATCGGTAATGAGAATTGCCCAAGATTCATGGCGATGCGCCCGTTTGAATTGAATGTAAGCGGTCTCAAGTGCATCGGAAATATTGGTGTAACCTGCAGGTTCAGTATCAAGTATTGTGTCTACAATTTGATCAATTGTGGTATATTGGTCCATTGCTTTGATGGTACTAGCTACTGTGTTGAAAGCGATGAGGGCATATTTATCGTGTCGGAGATGATAGGCTGCAACAGCAGCTGCGGTAGCGGCCGTTAGTAGTTTGGGTCCAGCCATGGATCCCGAAGTATCAAGAATTATGGTTCCAATTTTTTTTCTTGCAACTCGTTCAATACCTATTATGTCAGAGTAATTTACGTAATCCGGTTTGAGCAGTGTTTCTTCCAGTGTATTATCGAGGTCAAATTCGTCGAGGCCTGGATGGAATGGAACCTGTTTGATTTTTTCTGGTCGGAGTCCACGCCCAGTAATTCGTAGGGCTGAATGGACTATTGTGGCTCTAGCGAGTTGTCGGAACGTTTGGCGATATTGTCCTCGAATTTGGTTTCTGAGTTGGAAAAATAGCAAAGGCCCAGCGACATTTCCTTCACGGGCGGATTTCGCAATGAGATGAACCCCGTCTTGTGTTGAAATAGCCTCACTTGTTGCAATGGGTTGAAGTTGGGCAAGGGCTTGAAGAGCGGGGATATTTCCAAGTTCTATGGCAATTTCAGCCATCTCTTTGGCGGTGGGATAATCAAAGCTTCGACCCAAACGGAGATAGTATTGAAAATCGCGTCCGCTAGCTCGGATTTCAGATTCGAATAGTTTCTCATCTGAGATGAAGCCGGAAAGCACAATTGGCACGTCATCGGAGGACGGCGCCTCCTCGGTGATCAAAAATTTGCCAATACTGCCTTTACCAAAGTTTTGATTACGTCTACAGGTGATTTTTGGGTGTTATCATGAAGTTCAATCTTGGGAACTAAAGACATTATGGCGGCTTCTTCCCAGATGGAATGACCTTCACCAGGTATTTGTGTATAGAGACTAGCGATGTCGAGAGCCCCTCTGACACTGGCACCGCGTCGAATATCGGTGTAATCTCGCGTGGCACGAGTAATCGCGACTGCGATATTAACAATTTCCTCATCTTTGATTCCAGTATTCGTATGCACAATGTCTCTCTCTTGCTCTTCGGTGTGATAATCTAAATATAGCCAAACGTAACGGTCTCGGAGTGCTTCACCCAGTGGTGTAACTCCTACACTAGCTTCCGGATTCTGCGTTGCAATGATACGGAACCCGTTTTGTGCGTTGACTGTTCCTAGTTTTGGAACATGTAAGCGACCTTCATCCATAACAGGCAAGAGAGTGTTTTGTGTGGCTTCGGGCATGCGATTAATTTCGTTGATAAATAGGACACCCCCATTTTCCATGGTTTCAACAAGGGGACCGGGAATGAAAGTATTTCGAGTGTAGCCATCTTTTAATACAACAGGAGGATCAAACCATCCCACGAGCTTAGCGGAAGTATATCTTTCATCACCATCAACTCGGAAGAAAGTTCGACCTAAATAATCTGCGACCGCTGACGCAATTGTGGTCTTTCCAACTCCCACGGGACCTTCAATGAGTAAATGTTTATTGGCATTATCAGCGGCCAGACATTGGGTAATGATTTCATTTCGCCCGATGATTTTGTATTTCCGTTGAATAGTTGTAACATCTTTGGTTAAAGACATGCGTTTTCACCTTAATGCGTTTTAAAATCTATTTTTTGAAGTAAAGTATTTGGGTATTATCTCAAGATTCTGGAATGAAAAAGAATGTTTATTGGGCACGAAAATCATATTTTAATGTTCTGCGGAGTTGGCGGAGCGGTAACGCGCTGGACTCGAGATGAACCGGGTCATCCAGTGACCTTTTGGTCGCAAGGGTTCAAATCCCTTACTCCGCGCCAACCTTTTTTCGCTATATTACAAGATCCGCGATATCAATACTAGATTCAAAGATTCGTTCCAGGTTATGAACGACACGATCATAAACTGCCAACACTGCTGTCTCCTGTTTCGCAATAACTTCAGTAATCTCAATAACAAGGGTATTAATCGTCTCTTCTAATTCTATCACACTTCGTGCACGAGCGCTATCCTGTTGCAAAACTGCTGTAATTGCTTCACGGTGAGCGAGTATTACCTTTTCACTAAATTTGGTCAGAACACGTGAAAAATGTCGGGGTGGAATAACATAATCTTTAGAAAGTACTTGTTCAGCGATACTTGAACATCCGTCAGCGATGGCCTCAACTTCTTTAGCTACAAGTCTATAATCCAGCAAATCTAATGGAGACAGTAAAAGGTCACCAATGGGTGATGCAATGGCTTTCCGAAGTTGTCGAACAACAAGGAAATAAATTCGATCGACTTCGCGATCCCTGTCTCTTACATCTTGCGCAAGTTCTTGATCATTACGAATAAAGGCGCGAATTGCGTCTTCATGCATTTTTGCAGCAATCCCATATGTTCGTCGGAGATAGGTAATTGAATCAATGCTTCTAGGGATAAGGCATTGAAGAGTCATCTTTGATGCGTCTTCTTCCATGATTTCGACACCAACGAGAAAATCAGCCATTCTCTTGACCTCTCGTTTTATTGCTGGAGTCATTGCCTTCCCCAAATTGATCTCTATCACATTATTACCTGCCAAATATCCGGCAAGAATTTCCCTGGCTACATTTGATGGATCTGTAATCACACTTCGTTGACGAAGAGGTTCCTCGGCTAGCCCTGGATCAATAATAAGCATGCCATCAGCTCGTTCGTGAACTAAAATCATTGACCCTTTTTTCAAACCGTTGGAGTCAACCCAATGTTTGGGTACCGATAAGAGATATGATGCACCTACACGTTGTAATTTACGAGCTTCCATATGAATCACCTATCAGATGTCTTTACGTATTTATCTTCAAAGTTCCTTATGATATCAACCATCGAACAGTCTCATAAAGGATAGGAACTAAATTAATTAGGCGAAATAGCGTGTCTACAATCGACCCCAATCTCCAAAAAGTAATTGCAAAATTAATTAAAGCAGGTTTTCAAATTAGCCCAGAAACCTTGGCTATGCTGCAATCGGAGAAGAACCCTAACTTTATTGTTGACCGCTTCTTAGCTTCAGCTAATGTTCATCCAACCGAAACACCCATTTTGGAACCTTCACATTTTCAAACACCCAAACAAGAACAAATGAAATCAATTGAAGAAGCCAAAGATACCACCGAATCACCAATTCCACAATCAACTGGTCAAAAGAAGATAGCTGAAGATATCAAAGCCGACATTCAAATCATTAAGGATCCTTCTCCCGAATTACAAAGTAAAGGGACTATTGATGACTTCATAAAGAACTTTCAAGACCGTTACTTCAGACTTAGAAATATTATAGCACAACGAGTAGATGGCAGGGGAATTATCGATATTGAGTATGTTGCACAACCAAATGATTCCAAAGGTAAAGAGAGAGCTGTTAAAATCATTGGGATAATTACTAACAAGACATTAACGAAAAGTGGTAATATAGCGTTAGAAGTAGAAGATCTCACAGGTCGTATCACAGTAATTGTCCAACAACGAGATCCAAGTCTAATGAAAAAAGCAAGTATGATTATTCTCGATCAGGTTCTCATCATCGAAGGTAACCCAGTCAGCTCAGAAATGCTCATCGCAAAAGACCTATACTTACCGGATATTCCCACAAACCGCCGAAATAACCGGGCGAAAGAAGATATCAGTGTATTACTTCTCTCGGATATCCATTTTGGAAGCCAGCATTTCTTAGACAAAGTGTTTCAACGTGTGTTAGACTGGCTTCAAGGAAATGAAGGAGATGAAGAGCACGTTGACTTAGCAGGCTCGGTGAAATATATTGTGATAAATGGAGACCTAGTTGATGGTATTGGCGTGTATCCAAATCAATTAGCTGAAATTTCCATTTATGATCTTGATAGCCAGTATAACGGGCTTAATAAACTTCTTCAAGAGATTCCCAAACATATTAACATCCTCATTACACCTGGAAATCATGATGCCGTTCGAGTCGCAATACCTCGCCCAGCAATTGATGACCGTTTCTTGGCACCATTACGAGATTCAGGGTTATCAATAACATCATTGGGATGTCCCGCTCAGGTCACCTTGCATGGTGTAAATCTCATGATTTACCATGGTGATAGCCTTCTTGATATTATGGGCGCCCTCTCAAAACCCGAAGTCGAGGCAAGTTATGCCGCAATGCGCGAGATGCTAAGAGGTCGACATCTCGCCCCAATCTATGGCAAAAGTACTACAATAATCGCCGAACCTCGAGATTGGCTTGTTATCGACGAAGTACCAGATATTCTTCATTGTGGTCACATCCATGTGACAAGCGTGGGGAGCTATCGAAAAACCCTAATGATCAATTCCGGAACATTTCAAAGTCAAACCCAATATCAAAAATTAATTGGAATTGAACCAACTCCTGGAATTGTTCCTTTGGTGAACCTGAAGACGTTAAACGTGAAGACTCTAAACTTCACTTAGGTTTGAACAAATTCCCACGAATCCTTTTGTAATGATTGGAGAATACGAAGCGCTTCATCCTTCTCAAGTAGTAATAACAACTTTGCTACATGTTTACATAGTCTGTGAAGAACACTCACTCTTTGCCAATCAGGACAATCATGAGAAATGTGTTTACGTTCTTCATCTAATTCGAGATTATATTTACGAGACCCATGAACTGTAGCCTGAATTTTTAATGGAGCACGAGAAATTCGTTTGAATTCAATTACTTTATCATCCATACCTACTGCTCGGGAAAGACGAGAAGAGCTCACAAAGAGTCGAAGCTGCTCTCCTAGATTCGAAGAAGTCGGATGCATTGGTTCAGGTTCGAGAGCCACTTCCTGGGGTTGTAAAACCATTTCATCCGTTATTTCCAGTTTACCCTTTGCGTGAAGATCTTGAATAATCTTCATTACCTGAGAAGGAGGAAGTTGTCGTAAATCAAAGGAGATAAAAAAAATCAATTGTTGCACCGGAAGCTTTGTTTTTCCTAAAGCCCTAAATGCATAATTAATCAATTGAAGAGGAGTTCGTGGCACGGTAAACATAGAATTGGCTCCTTCAGGAACTGTTATTTATTCAAGGTTTTGGGCACATAACTTGAAAGTGTCTTTATCCGACTATCGCGCTCTAACACATCTGCGACCATCGTCTTTGGCACGCTTAGTCGGATATTCTTTGTACGCCCATACCTTCCTTTACTGACTACTTTGGCATTAACAAGACCAATCGCATCTAAATCATTAATGAGATCACTCACTCGTCGTTGAGTAAGAGGATCCATGCCTAGTTGAGTGCAAAGGTCTCCATAAACGTCTTGGACTTCCCCGGTTACCGGATGAGGATGTTTATGCCGTTCTAACAGGTATACCGCATAGAGAACTAATTTTTGTTGAACAGGTAGAGTACGTAACACTTCGAGAACCGTATCACGTTCAATACTTAATCGCGCTTTTTCTACATGCTCCACCATAATCTCGTTACTGCCCTCACGTTCAGCGATCTCTACTGCAACTCGTAAAAGATCAAGGGCACGCCGCGCATCGCCTTCTTCTCTTGCTGCTAGTGCTGCGCAAAGGTTAATCACTCCTGGCTCTTCTAAAATACCTTCTTTTAAACCCATTGAGCTTCGACGACGCAAGATATCCTGCAGTTGCAAAGCTGTATATGGATGAAATATCACCTTTTCTTCACTCAAACTACTTAGCACTCGAGGATCAAGATACTCAGGGAACCGCAGATCGTTGGAGATACCAATCAAACTTACACTCGCCTTAGATAGTTCATAATTTATACGGGTAAGTTTGTAGAGCGTATCGTCACCACTTTTTAGAACAAGTCTGTCGATTTCATCCAATACAATAATCGTTAACAAGTCTTGGCTTTCTAATAATTCGATGAGTCTAGAATGTACTTCGTCTGTTGGAAGGCCTGTAAAAGGTACTTTTTGTCCTAACTCTGCACAAATTCGAGCGAGTACTCGATAATCGGTGTCGACATTGCGACAATTCAGATAAACTGCTTTGAAGGGTAACTGGAGTTCTCCAAATTTTGTTGCTAGTTCTCGTAGTACATATCGAGTCACAGCTGTTTTTCCTGTTCCAGGTTTTCCATATACAAATACGTTGGATGGTCGGCTCCCTTTCAACCCTGTAGCTAATATGCTTCCAATTTGAGTAATTTGATCATCCCGGTGAGGCAAAACATCAGGCACATAAGAATGCCAGAGCACTTTTCGATCCTCAATGAGTGTCGGACCTGCACTGAGTCGATCGAAGATTCTATCAAGTGGTCGGGGGTCGTCCATATCAATTGATCCTCCAAAGTCCCAAAGGAAATACTAGCGTTTCTTTTGGAAGTGTCTCTTTCTTCCATATTAGAGTTTCGCCAATATTAGTACTGTTCAAAGGTCTTTTTTAACTATTAACCATTAATTTGTTCACATTTGGCGCGTAAATTGATAACACTTTGAATTGAAAATAACCTAATTTTGCTTTTTTTAAAGAAATCCCCAATAATATTACTACATTATATGTTAACAAAGACTCCCCCCTTCATTTCCACTGGAGAATGATTCTAAAGGCTTATTCATGTGGAAATATTAGTTAACATGTTAACAACACGTGAACCATCTAAAATCATGGAAAAAACCCTTGAAAGTTGAAATACAGCACGGAGAACCCTTATTTTTTGTTAATTCTTTAATAGAACCATTATACGTACCAGACTCTAATAGATGAACATCAGAGCGCATTTTCATCTTCACATGAAATTCAACACTGATCAGTTCACACCGTCACACTTTTATTATTGTGAACACGCCAGACTAGTTGGGACATGGAGAGCTAAGTAGATAACAGTGGGCATGGAGCAATGAAGAAACGGAAACAAAAAATCACCATCGAAGGGCTGACAATCGAAGGCAAATCTTGTGACATTACCATTACGTTCAATGAAGGTCTCCCCTCTTCAATAACCGAATCCATTGCAACCGCATTACAAGCAACAGACGAACAGACAAAAGCAGTTGAAGGCCTTCCCGAAACCGCTGAAATACCAGACTATGAATCTTGGACAGTCCGGCAGAAAGTTCGTTACATCGTTCTTCGCAATTGTCGTCACGGCTGGTTCACCTCAAGAGATATTCAGGAACTTTATGAGCGCACCTTTCACCCACCCATACCCTTGGCCACTGCCTCAACCTACCTTGCACGCATGCACAAGGAAGGCAGTTTGACAAGAAGAGGATCTGCTGCTCAACGTGAATATCGTGTCAACATTGAAGATCTTACTGATGAGATTGCTGCAATTCTAGCAAATAAGACATAGTGACCAAAATTTTTGATCTACGATTTTTAATTCATAAAAATTTAGCACTATAGTAATAAACTTTTTACACTAATGTGAATTTAAAAAAAGAATTAACCTAATAGTGGTTTGATCAGATGCTGGTTACTCCCCTTCGTTTCCACTGGAACTCGAAGAACAAGAAAAGTTGGTGGTTGTTTTTTTAAGTTCGAAGAATCTTCCCCAGTTGTTTTCACACTATCTTCTATAAATAGTTTACAGTCTCTCAATAGCGTATTTTAGTGTTCTAGATAATGGTTTTGCGCATTTTACGTTAAGCTGAAAGGGTAACAAAATAGTCAATAAATAAGAAGTTCCAGTGGAAATAAAGGGGCTTATCTAATTACTAAGCTACTAGCTGATAGTAAACAGATGGTCGTCCTCGACGGCCATTTCTTTCTACATACTTCTCTACTACTCCAGCGATCAGGAGATTCATCAAGGTATCATATACGGTTGTCCTGGGTATGCCGGTTTTAATAGTGATATCTCCACGGGTGAGAGCGCCTTCATCGCGTAAAAGACCGGTTATATGGTTTTTGACGTCTACATGTTCTGTAGGTCGCACTTGTGATGTACGAGCACGCATTTTGGTCTTCTGTGAACCACGTGATGTTTGTTGAGAAGTTCGGGTAGTAGCCATAAAACCACAACTCTACGTCTAGATAAATATCGGGTATTTATATTAGTTGTGGATGATTTCCACTGGAACTTATTGAATTCAATGAAATAAATGAGTTCATTTTTTACTAAAATAAGAATCATTTCGTTAATGAAGGCATTATTGAATCTTGGATCGCGCAACCAGAGATTGACCAGCAGAGGTCCCTGCATCACCAGGAGGAATATTCCGGTGCATGAGAAATTCTAATCCCTCCTTTTCAATTGCTAGACGAATGGTACGTGTAAGTATCTTATTATACCCTACTCCACCGGAAAATCCAATTTTAGTTATGCCATGCGATTTTGCCGCGCCAATAGCCATAGTTGCTAGAGCTTGACCTAGACTATGATGTGCTGCTAATGCTAGATCGGGACCAGGGAATTTTGTTCTATTTTGTAAGACTTGGTCTAACAATGCTCTTGTTATTAGTACCTGTGATTTTCCTTGTTGTTCAATCGGTATTTGTAGGCGAAGATTTGGTTGACGGGTACCCTTGTTTGCATATGATTCAAAGTGGATAGCGGGTTCTCCCTCATAGGTTCGTAGATAGGAAACTTGTAGAAGAGCTGCGAGTGAATCCAGGACTCGACCAGTGCTGGAAGTTAATGGGGTATTTATATCTTGAAAAATCTGCGTGAGTGCAATTGTAAGCTCGGTTGGTCCTTGGGGTAGTGCTGTCTTTGATTCCTTTTGAAAGAGTTTATTCAATTCTTCTTGAGAGTAATTCTTTGATAGTATACCCAGCAACATTCTGAAAGGGTATTTAGCGGCCAGATCTCCGCCAGGCATAGGATGTGGTTCCAGAAATGCTGATCGAATGTATTGACTAGCATTTCCGGTAAGAATCTCTCCACCCCAAATGGTATTATCAGGACCGTAACCAGCACCATCACAACAAATGGCTACTATCTCTTCGTTGAGTGGAAGCTTGAAATCCGCAAGAAGGGTCGCGAGGTGTGCATGATGATGCTGTACTTGAATAAGTGGAATTTCGTGCTCCTTCGACAAATCAGCACCATACTTAGTAGTGAGAAAATCAGGGTGTAAATCACAGGCCACGGCATCAAAGGCAGAAACACGTAGTAATTGTTGTAGGTGGGCCAGACTTTCTTGGAGATAACTTAACGACTCAACGGTATCAATATCTCCAATGTGTTGCGTGAGGTAAATGCGTCTATTATGGTAAATCGCACCAGTGTTTTTCTCTAAGGCACCAAGGGATAGGATCGGTGGACCTCCCTCCGCGGTATCTATGGGTTCAGGTGTGTATCCTCTAGAACGACGGATAATCAATCCTTGGTCGAATATGGGAATTACAACGGAATCATCACATCGTTGATAGATTGTTCGATCATGAGTAAGAAAGTAGTCTGCCATCTTCATGAAACGTTCTTGAAAGGTTGAAGCGTGGATGATAGTGGGTAATCCAGAAGGATTAGCGCTAGTCATAACCAAGGCAAGATCATGGAGGTCTTCAAATAAACGAAGGTAAATGCCTGAATAGGGAAGCAAAACGCCAATCGTATCAAGACCTGGAGCAAGACTGGGAGCCAAAGGAAATGGGTTGAGCTGGTTTAAAACTAAAATTGGACGCCGCCATGATAACAATAGTTGTTCTGCTGTAGCATCCACAAATGCATATTCTCGTACCTTATCAAGATCTTTGGACATGATAGCCAATGGTTTATGTGGTTTTTTTCGTAATTCACGTAACCGTTGGATTTGTGAATCAAGAGTTGCTCGAACAGCAAGATGAATACCTCCTAAACCCTTGATTGCCACGATTGCCCCCTCATTCAACAGTTTTACAACTTCGACAAAAGGATCAGCTACCTCAATTAGAGAGCCATCTTTACCGAGTAGCTTAAACTGCGGACCACAGCGGGGGCAGCAGATGGTTTGAGCATTATAACGGCGATTAATTGGATTGTAGTATTCAGAATCACAATCTTCGCAAAGGGGAAAGTCGACCATTGTGGTTCGTTCACGATCATATGGAGTGTCTGAAACCGTTGTATAGCGGGGACCACAAATAGCACAACAAGTCATTGGATATTGATAATGACGGGATTGAGGGTTATTCATATCATCAATACAATCGGTACACACAGAGATATCAGCAGGAATTACAGACCCACCCGCTTTTTGTTCATTCTTAGAAATGCGAATCTGAAAATCCGTAAATTCTTCTGTTGGGGGTCGCCAAAGCGTTTGGATACTGTCAATCACAGCTAGGTACGGCTTATCAATTTCAATGGATTCAATAAATTCAATAATTTTCTTTTTTTCCCCTTCAACAACAATTTGAACAGCCGAATTCCCAGTGTTCAAAACATATCCAAGCAAACCACGTTTCATAGCTTGGGCATAAATAAATGGACGAAACCCAATTCCTTGCACGACACCGACAACTCGAATTTCAGCTTGTTGGATATTCGTCACGGTGTCATCTCCTTGCTTCATCGATTTTCGCAGAGTATTAATTCTTTTGGAGTTATTATCTAATAGTAAATGGTATCGGTGTGTGTTTTTCTGTGAGTGAATTTCGTGTACCAACACCAAAGGAACTACAGGACCTACGAAAGAAGGTTGGACTTACTCAGGCTGAACTAGCGGAGCAAGTGGGTATCAGTCAATCACTTGTTGCGCGTATTGAAAAAGGCCAGGTTAATCCAAGTGTAGCTACACTCAAACGCATCCTTAGCGTTATAGAGAAGCAAACAAAAATTCATTCAAATCTTCGAGATCTAATGAAGTGGAAAACGCAATCTTCCAAGCTCAATCCGTTAATCTGGGTTAGCCCTGAAGATAAAGTAAGACGTGCAGTAATCCTCATGAGACGTCATGGAATTTCACAGCTTCCAGTGCTTAAAGGAAATAACTCGATTGGTTCTATAAGTGAAGGTACAATAATCAGGCAACTTATGACTATGGAGTCGCAGAAGGTATTTTCGCTTTCTGTCAGAGAAATCATGGAAGACCCATTTCCAACAATTGACATACGGGAAAATGTGGATAAAGCTCTCTCAGAAATCGCTTCCGGGATTGAAGCAATCTTAGTATTCGATGAAGACAGACCCGTTGGGATAATCACAAAAATTGACATAATTGCTTTTACAAAAATTTGAAACTTAGACTAACTCAATAATTTCATTAAATTCATTATTCTAATTTAGTTTTTTATCTCCAATACAATCAATAATTTTTTAACAGAGAAAACCCCTCTCAGAGGTTAGTCTTGGATGTGTTGGATCTGAGTGAACTTGATCGATTAGTCGAGAGAACACAAAAATTTGATGAACAGATGCTATCGAAATGGGGCTTCAAAAATGAACGCATCGAACTCTTTGGAATAGATTCAGCGGAATTGTACGTAGTTCCGGAAGAAGAAGCCCTTGCAATTAAACGAGCTGTCAATTACCTTCGAAATCAAACTGCGAGCGTAGTTGTTTCAGGTCCACTGGGTGCTGGAAAGACTACATTCTTAGAGATGATTCAACAGTCACTCAATCGACTACCCAATGTACGCGCAATCCGCCTTGAAGGAGTTAGTTCTGCAGACGCACTTATTGATGATCTTGTCCATGCTAATCTTGGAGAACAGACTGTTCGTAGCTTCTTGATTGAAAAAGTCGGTGTTAGAGTAGTTAGAAGCGGTTCAATAGCTAAACGGTTATCTCGTTTACTGTTGGCTCTTAGAACAGACGCAGAAGAGAATGGAACCTCGTATGTTTTATTGATTGACGAATTTCGTCAACTGGAACGACAACGACCTGATAATCGTGTACGAATAGTTGATACACTATTACGAATGGTGAATGACAAAACGAGGGATGGACGCCGTTATCTTGTTCTAGCATTAGCAGTGATCACCAGAGTTGGAGAAAGTGCAGTCAGAACCATCGAACTCCTTTCATCTGTGGGAGAAACCTTGGGGCATGGAAGTAAGTCAGCAATTCGACGAAGATTTGTTGAGATTTATGATATGCGTAGGATGAAAAAAACTAGTGCAATGAAAGTAATGCTTTGGAGACTGGCCCATCTAAAGGGAGCTATGGATCAAATTAACAAAGAACCTGAAAAGAGTGTTGATATGAATTCATCAGAGATTAGAGATTTACTAAACCCATTCACTGCCGATGCGCTAGAAGCCATTTACAATTATTCAGGAGGAAATCCTGGAATTATGCTTGAACTAGTCTTAAGATGTCTTCAGGATGCAATTCGCGGTGCTGAAGTGTTAATCAATGATGGCTATTCAATGGAACAAGTATTAACAGTGTATCATATCGACTCAGAATATGTTCAGCAGTTTGTTCAAAAAGAGGTAACTCGAGCACGAGCAGAATTTTCTAACTTCCAAACTAATCTCTTAGGCTTTTTATCTGTACCCCGGTCTCTTGATGAAATTGAAACATGGCTGCAGAGCCAGGAACGTTCATGGGAAAGCGTGTTGGAAGATTTCGACTTATTTGAAAAACAAGGACTCATTTACAGCCCTGAAGCAGGGCAGATACAAGCCACTGAACTATGGACAAAAGGATCCACATTTGTTTAGGGTGAGAACTAAATGTCAGCAACTGATCTTATCAGGGAACGAATGAAAAAGGAAAAAGATCAAAAACCGAAAACTCAGGAGAAAAAGCAATCAGCTGAAACTCGGGAAATCGAATTAGAAGAACTGTCAACAAGAGTTGGAGACTCCGGATTGAAGCGGCTGCGAATCGAAAGCGAATACGAAGGACGCCGAACAATAAGTGCAAGTGTACCTGCTTGGATTAAAGCAGCTTTAGATTTCGTAGCATTGGCTGCGACGAAGGCAGGTCATGGCCAATATGGCGGTTTTGGTGGAAAATCACGATTTATTGCTGAGGCACTTGGAGAGAAACTAAAATCAGATTTTCCTGAGGTTTATAAGAAACTTCAACGTGAAAGCTAGACAGCTCAACCTAGTGAAATAATTAATTTCATTAAAATTAATGAAATTATTGAAGTAATCGGTTTTATTCTGTTTCTAATTAATTTTAGAGTGAGCACTGTAATAAGATAGATTAGATTAGCTCTAAAGGTGAATTAAATTGATACCCAATGATGTCAGACGGGTTTGCGTGATTTCTTTTGATTTCAAACAACACAAAGGGGTGAACCAAACGCGAAAGACACGATTCTTTAGAGAACTCTATGGTTATACCCAACAAATTAAACAACAACTAAAGGATGGCGAAATCGTTGTACGAACTTACCATTATCCTGGAGTTCTAGAACAATTGCCCTATACTAAACTTGGAAAAAGCGTATTAGCCGTCCCACCTGGAAATGAGGGTACAATTATCAAATTGCTCCGTGCCTATGATGAAGTAGAATTCTATTACTTCATTGGATGGTTGCCAACATCTCTTTGGCCAAGAAAAGATGATGTTGAAGCTATTACGGTTAACAACCTAATTGTAACGCATGGGTATCTTTCAATTGTAAAATACATACAGAATTCTGGGATGGAAATCATCCAGCATTCCGATCTTCTTGACGCTGGATTTGATATGAATTACCTCAGCCAGGCTGTTCAATATCTTACTAATAAAAAACTCCTCACAGAAACCCAAAACGAATTAAAATTAACGAGTAAAGGAAAACAGATCATAAGTCAAGTTGAATAACTCAAAAAAAGCCAATAGATTCATGTATTCAATGAGTTCAATGAAATTATTCATTCAGGTTTGAGAGCTAGTGGCTGCGCAAGGGCCTCTATCAGCTGTAAAATCCTGTCTTGCGTCTGTTTAAGACTACTTAGATGAGTGGGGGTTGGTTTTTCTTTATTTGTCGCAACAATGTCATACTCACGTGCGTATCTTCGAATATCCTCCGCGAGATCCTGATATCGCATTAAAGAGGGCGTATCAAATAGACCTAAGTATCCTAGGAGAACCAGGGTGAAAACAGATTTTGAAACATTTCGACGGGCCTGGGCAAGTGATCGGTTGAACGCTCCTCTACTAACACCGCCAAGTTTTCGTGCTGTTGTTTTTTGATCTCTTAAAGATGCTTTAGTCTGATAATCGATTCGTTTTCCACCAAAACCATCAAGAAGATAATCCAGAACTAAGGTTTCAAGCTGAACCTGGGATAACTGGCTATTTTTAGCTAACATTTGAGTAATTGGGTCTTGGAGCATTCTACGCGCCCAAGAGCGCGTCTCCGCGATTTCGTTTTTTTGCGGCAAATACCTATCTCCATGGATACAGTTTTGTATACGTAATAACGCTGCTCTTAAAAACTCGTTGGTGTTTAAAACTTTCAACTATTGGTCAAAAAAGATTAATTTATTCAATAATTTCATTGAACTCATTGATAAAGAAAGTAGTCTTTAAGATAAAATGAGGTTTTTATCCTTCTAGCGTATTCTGAATAAGTGGTGGTTTAGGAAATGTCTGGGCGAAATCTTATACCATCAGGTATTCCTTCTCTGGATGAGGTAATGGGAGGTGGGATTGGTGCCGGTGAGATTCTTCAAATCTTTGGACCTGGTGGAGTTGGAAAAACGACCCTTGCATTACAGTATACAATTAAAGCTACTCAAAATGGGAATCGGGTTTTCTATGTAAATTTAGAAGGTAAATTCCCGCTAGTTCGATTGAAGCAAATGACTTCTACTGAATTCAGTAAAATTTCTCCCTTGATTACAATTGTATCTCCAGGGAGTTTTCATGAACAATCAAAATTCGTTTCCAACCTTGATTCCTTACTATCACCAGATGTCACGCTATTGGTGTTTGACACCATTGTGTCCCATTATCGAAAGGAATATGGTTCTAATACAAATAACGTGATGTTGAATCGTAAACTGAATCAACAGTTTGGGCTCGTTGCCAGTGCAGCTCGATCTTCCAATCTTTCTGTTATTATGGTTAATCAAGTTCGCGGGGATATTAGCAACGGAGATCACTTTCTGCCTGTTGCTGAATCAGTTACATCCTATTGGAGTACCTATAGTTTACAAATCACTAGAGCTGAATCTAAGGGCTACAGAGAATTTAAGTTGACAAAGGGCAAAGAATCTGAATCTACAATTTTGGTGATGAGCTTACAATCATCAGGATTTAGATAACCGTTACAAGATGACCATAATGTCTCATCCAATCCTTCTGCTTCTTGGCTTTTGGTATGTTCTTCCGGCATATATCGCAAATGGATTTGCAGTATTTGCTAAATTTGCCAAATCCCGACACCCAATAGATGGCGATCGTTTTTTACGAGATAGCCAACCACTGTTTGGTCCCGGGAAGACTTGGGAAGGATTTCTAATTGGTTTTATTTCTGGGGTTCTCATTGGTCTCCTTCAAGTAGTAGCAGCACCATACCTTCTTGCTTTGATTGTTCAATACTTGTATCTTCCTCCGGAGTTAGTACCTATTGTATTGGTAACTGTTCCGTTAGTGATGTTGGTTGCGTTAGGTGCACTCTTGGGTGATCTCATTGGCTCATTCATCAAACGACGTATGAAAATCACTCGAGGTCGACCAGCACCAATACTTGATCAACTTGATTTTCTTCTTATGGCGATGCTTCTTGGTGCTCTAGTAATACCAATTCCTTTGGTTATCGCTATCTTCTTACTAATCGTGACTCCTTTAATTCATCTCCTTGCTAATATCATTGGCTATTTTCTCGGGTTGAAAAAAGAACCTTGGTAACCAAATAATGGAAACCTAATCTTTAGGGAAAACCATTTACTATCCAAGTAAGGAAGCCAGTCGTAACTTTTCAGTGATTAGCCATTGACAGGTAAAGAATGAGATTAGAATTAGAACCAACCCTATTGAAAGCATCATCTGAGAGTATCGCGGTCTGTAAATGTTCCTAGTACTTTGGTACATTAGATAGAAGCCTGCAAATCCTACAAAATAGAGAACGCCACCAACTATTCCCTCAATCAAAAGTTGGCGGTGTATTCCTGGGTACAGCGTAAGAATTCCTTCACCTGTGTCAATTACAGGCTGGGTTTCGTATGAGAGTACAAACATTCCTCCGCTCACTACAAAGTAATACACTACTAATATCACAGCGAATATTATCCACTTGGAGGGCATACGAAGTTCGCCAAATTGGGGCCTTCGAAGTTTTAGCCGTGGTTTTCGAATGAATTTCGGCCACCAAAGGTCTGACATCTATTCACCAACATAGGCTAGTGGACCTGATTTAGACCATACGAACTCTATATATTCTTTACTCTCGTATCCCCTCACTAGGTAAAATGGCGAGAAAGGGATTAGTGTATGGGTCACCAAAAACCAGTTTCAGGAATGCGTGCAACACTACTTTTTTTACTTTATCCACTCGTTGGAGAATTACTGTTCATTGATACAATAATTAAAGACAAATATGCGCGTCGGCGTATACGTGCAGTATTCACCCTTGTGGTATTGGCTACCGCCGCGATTAGCTTTGCTGCCGCAGAGCTTATTCTTTTAATCACAGGTGGCACCCTTTCAAATCCGATATTGTCCATGCCTATTCGTTACACGATAACCGGCATTACAACCCTTGTGTTTCTTATTCTTTTCCTCGATGAGGGTCGGAGAGGACGAATTTCCTTAAAAGAGCAAATCGACGTTCCTGAAGATCGCATCTCGTTACTCGTTAATGACTCACGTGACATTTTCATTACGCTTAATCGGATTCTTAACGCTGCACAACTTCGTAGACATAATTCCCCTGAATGCGAAAACTCTCGTTTAGCCAGCTATGCTTTAACCGTATTAGGCGAATATCTCCAAACACGCGTCTTCTCAGAAACCTCAAATGAAACCTGAATTGTCATTCAACAAATCTCTGAAATTCCACCTGAGAGCGCAGTTCACTTATCTTCAACTCTGTCTGCTCTTTTATTACACGCGCTCAATGTTCAAAACACAGCAAACGGAGAACACAGGATGGAGATCATTCGGCATGAGTTACAGCGCCCATCTGTCTTCATCGATGAGGCGAAGTTGTCCATCGATTATGTTCCTCCCCACCTTCCTCATCGTGAGGAACATCTACGCAAGTTAACTCAGTTGTTTCGCGGTGTAATCGAGACGCCTGGTCGGGTGTCGCAAAAAGTGCTAATTGTTGGTGATACTGGGTCAGGAAAAACCTCTGTAACAAAGCTCTTTGGAAAACTACTAGGTGAGATCGCACAGAGTCATGGGTTTAATCTAGTATATGTGCATGTTAATGCGCGCCGTGAACGAACGGAATACATGATTCTGAATAAGATTCTCTCAGCGTTTCAGACAGGTATTCCGCTCCGGGGGCTATCAACGCAAGAACTCCTTTCAATAATTCTGGAGTATATTGAATCAAATAATCTCTATCTGCTCGTAACACTGGATGAACTCGGTGTTTTTCTTCAACGTCGTGGGGAAGAGCTACTCTATTTGTTATCACGCACCGTCGATGATCAACTCAATGCCCAACAGCGTATCTCCCTAATTGGGATAAGCCGTAGTCCATTGTTTGGCTACATTCTTGATTCGAGTACATGGAGCACGCTTCAGAAGAATATGTTGCGATTTGACCGTTATAATTCCTGTCAACTTCGGGACATCCTGAATTTTCGGGTAAAAGAGGCAGTGTTGGACGGGGCAGTTCCATCTAGCACAATCGATTTGATAGCTGACATAGCGAGTGCCTCTGGAGACGCACGCTTCGCCTTAGAAGTGTTGTACAATGCAGGTAAAGTGGCCGATGAAAAGGGCGTGCTTCGCATATTGCCCGAATATGTACGAAGTGCGAAGGCTTTCATTACGCCTGAGATACGACGAGAAGTCCTCGTGGATTTGTCAACGCATCGAATTCTCCTTCTGCTTGCCGTTTGCAGATTATTGAAGTCCTCAGAAGATGCCTATGTCACTACTGGCGCACTTGAAGCGCGCTATGGGCTTGTCTGCGAAGAATATGTCCAGCCTCCTCGGTCTCACACTCAAATTTGGACATACATTCAAGACCTTGTTGGATTAGGAGTTCTCGCTACGAAGATTTCCAGTATTGGACAACGTGGGAAAACTACTCTAATCAGCCTGCCTGACGTTCCTGCCTCCGTCTTAGAACGTGAACTAGAACTACTTCTTGAAAGAAGGAAAGTGGGTGTAAAACGTGATGGAAGAACCTAACACTCCACTTCTTGGTCCACTATCGGATGATCGACCTATTTCCGTTGAGATTCTCTTTTCCTCCCGCGGGCGAATTAGGATTATTCGTCTTCTAGCTGAGTGCGGAGAATTGAACATCTCTGAGATCGCTAGGAGAACTCAGCTGAATCATAGTACAACGCGAAGACATCTTCAACTTCTAGAACGTGCAAAACTTGTTCAGGAGAAGACGTTTGGTCGAATTCGGATATATCGCTACAAGATTGAGAATCTTCGGGCTCTAGCCCTTCGAAGGTTTATCGAACTATGGGAAAAATCCGAGTGAAATGGGGGGGGGTTAGTCCTTCAGGATGAATTGAATTAGTTCCTCTGATAATTCTAAATCTCTTTTTATCAGTTCCTTCTGTGCTGGTATTCTAATTAGGGCTTTGAGAAGTGGTTTGTATTCTCTGTATGCTTTTTTAGCGGAGAGATGAACGATGGGAGAAAGAGTCTGACCGATTAGTGAGCGTTTTTGGCGTAGTCCCCGGGAGAATCCCATTTGTCTTATCCATTCTGGAAAACGGTATTCGGAGGGTTTTGATGTTGGTTTTCCACCCATTATTGAGCCAGAAAGACTCATGAGTTCCTTGGAGTATGGGAGAAATCTCCAATTTTGAGTTCGAGTGATTCGACGATTGAAAATGCTGGCTCTAGATAGATATTCCCATCCTTTCTTTTGTTGTGATAAATCAGGAAAAACTACTGGGATGTTGTTACTAATCCATCGAATTAGTTCGTCTGGGTATACATCTGTCTGGTTCGCCACAAAGATGGCATCTCTCCAAGTCTCTGCAAAAAAAATCCTTTCAAGAGCTGTATTGATATCGATTCTTTGATCTCTTGTTCTTAAAAGATCGTTGACTCTTTTGGTAGTGATTTCTATTCCAGATTCTCCAAGTTTCTGCAAATCATTAATGGCTGCCCTTAAATCTCCACGAGAGCTTGATGCAAGTAATTCTAATGTTGGTTCTTCGATTGTCAGGGATTCAGCAGCGCAGAGACTTTTGAGTTTCTTTATAATTTCCCGGTCAGTAATTGGTTCAAACTCAATAAATGTAGTTATTTTCAGTAAAGGTCGAATTTTGGAATCTGAAACATCATTAGTAATCAGAATAATTGGAACTTGTGTTTCTTGGATATTATCCTTGATAGCTGAGGCTGCTCCTCTATCTGACTTTCCACTTAATCCACCTAGTTCATCGATTAATACAATTCGTCCCCGTTTACCTGTGAGAGTTCCAGTCTTTGTAGAGGTTTTTAACAGCTCATTTATCATTTTCTTACTTCTTTTGACACTCGCATTGATCTCAAAAACCTCAAAATTAAATTCATTCGCGATTGTATACACTGCGATTGTTTTTCCGACACCAGCTGGACCAAATAACATGAGTGCCCTTTGATTTCGAATTATGCCTTTGGGCCACTTATGCAGCCACTCTGTGATTTTTGTAACTGCTGCCTTGTTACCCACAATTTCACTGATTTGTTGGGGTTTGTATTTTTCAACCCAAGGTTGGTTTTTCATTTTTCAATATCACGTGATTGGGCTATTAATGCAAATCTTGCGAGGATGTGGCTCAATTGAATTTCCGGGTCAGCTCCTTCTGTTAATCGAAATTCAGCTTCACCGACCATGTCTACCATCTGAACTTTGATCATTTCGTCAATGCCTAATTTCATAACTTCACGATGAACTTGCCTAATGATATCCGTTCCTGACAGTCCCTGCCAAATTAAGAGGTTTCTAAGTTTTTCTTGGGCTTCTATGAAATTACCGTTTAACGCTGATTGGAGCATTTGGCTGACATCTTCTGGACGTGCTTTTCCAGTTGTTGTGAATACCGCATCTGCATCAACTTGCTTTTCAATAACAGATGCAGCTTGAAGCACATTGATTGCCCGTCGTAAATCTCCTCCTGATACATAAAGAATCGCTTGAGTTCCCTCATCAGTTAATTTCACCTGTTCCTGCTTTGCGATGTAATCAATTCTCTTGGTTAATTCCTTTTCATTGAGTCGAGGAAATCTGAAAATTGCGCATCGCGATTGAATGGGATCAATTATTCGGCTTGAAAAATTAACGATTAGGCAGAATCTGCAACTGGAAACATATCGTTCCATAGTACGGCGAAGGGCATGTTGTGCATCTCGAGTCAGGTTATCGGCTTCATCTAATGATATAATCTTATAGGGGGCATTGCCCAAAGGACGAGTGCGTGCAAAGCTCTTAACACGATCTCGAATCACATCAATCCCTCGTGCATCCGAGGCGTTCAATTCGATAAAATTTCCTGTAAATTGATCGCCGTATAATTCATTGGCAAAAGCTATAATGGCGGTTGTTTTTCCGGTTCCTGCGGGGCCAGCGAAGAGGAGGTGTGGTAAATCGCGTTCTGTTAGGAATTTTTGTAATCGATCAATTATTGGCTTTTGACCGATGATCTCTTTAAGTTTCTTGGGTCGGTATTTCTCGGTCCACATCCAATGTTCTGACATGTTCCTTATAACCTCGAATAGAATGTAGGGAGTTCCTCGTTTAAGTTTTCGGCGGTATAAGAAACTTAATTCATTGGTTTAATGTGATATGATTCGTTTGGTTGATCGTTTCATTTTTAGAGTCAGTAATGAGGTTCCAATTGTTATACAACTGACGGTAATAATGCTGATTTGATGGAGGATGGGAAGCCAGATTAACGATAAGGTGGGCTCGATGGATTGAATAAACGGGTTATGAGGAGGACTTGCAATAATCCCGATAATAGACTTTGTTCTACTATAGCCTGGGTTTCCGTTATATCGAAGTATAAAATATCGGTTGCTTTGAATAAGTTCAATGACATCGTATAAGTCGAAGTGAAATCGTCCATTGTTTTCAGTTTGAGTGGTTTTTAGTAATACGCCAGATTCAAGGAGTAATTCAATTGAAGCATTTGCAAGAGCCTGTCCTGAAGAGGTGTCTAATCTTCCTTGAAGAAAATAACCATTTGATGGATGCCAAAACGTAGGAAGCCCAATAAAATGCACAGTGAAGTTTTGAATCCAAAATTCGAATGAATATTCAGTTCCATTGTAATATCCTTGGTTGAAGCTTTTGATTGTAAATATGATGTGGGCTTCGGCTGTTTGATTCAATATGCAACTGAAAATCAAAGGTCCACTTTGAAGAGTTGTTTTTTGTGCAAGTATTTGGTTTGGTTCCATAATGAATTGAACTGTAACACCTACGAGAGGATTCGAATTGTCATCTGTAATTAGGGTGTGAAAGAACAGGCGTTGGCCTATTCGAACTACTGAACCAATAGGTTCTCCCGTTTCATCAGTCACATTGATCTGATTTTGAATTTGAGCAAAAATGGTTAGTGGAATTGGGACCATACTTGGTAGGAGGTATCTTTCGGGATCTCCACGAAATGTGGCGTTTAATTGAACAAAACCAAGTTCGTGGATTAAGGGAATCATCCAGATGAACTGTGCAACACCCGTGGAATTTGTTATGGCTGTTCCTAAGAGCTCATTGTGAGTTTCATGAAAGAAATACACTGTGGCATTTTCAATTGGGGTACCGTTTTGGTTCTTTAGTTGGACGGAGAGAGCAATTGGCATTCCTCTGAATGCACTAGTTTGAGCCGTGGGTAATGGAAAAGGTGATGCTGCTAATGTTGAAACAAGTAACAAAACCACCAATACATTCATTTAACTCAGTCTCTCTCCTCGATCATTGTCTTTCTGATTGCCTTTGTTTGGCTCTCGGTTCAAAGGCAGTGATTCTCGAATATTCTTCAACTAAGGGCTCTTTCCAATTCCAACAGCCCTTTTCAGAATCGTAGGTTTCAAACGTTAAAGGCCACCCACCATTTTCCGGACCACTGATGTAAACATCAGATTTCGTATGAAGATACTTGCTAAGATAGTAACGAATCAGTGAGAAGGACCCAGGCGGTAATGTTGCATATATGAAGAGTTCCTTCTCTCCTGTATGATATTCGATCAGTTGTCGTATCCACGCTTGGGGCAACTCATTGACTATTCCTAGTAATCGAGCATCATTTTCTTTCATTCGAATAATAACATCTTCGAGCAATCCGATTCTTCTTATCAGTGGTTTAGGTTGTAGAACCTCGAGTTCAAATAGTCTCGATCTTCGACGACTAGTTTGAGATATGCTCATCTCAGCGATTGATGCAAGCTTTTCTAGCTTCATTCGTGCATCTGATGCCAACAAAGGAATCAGTTGCTTGTCCTTGTTATCTGGGATGTAAAGACGATGATGTTGTTGTTCATCGTTACGAACTTCTAGGGGCTGATCAAAATAGGAATCGTGAAGCAAATGAGCTCCAATGAATAGTTTTCGCCAGTCAATGTCCCAACGGTGTTTGTTCGTCTGATAATGAGTAAATTCAACGATTTGGCCCATATCTTCGAAAAGATACAAAGTATGGGTAGTATCAAAGTGTAGGTCGAGAAAATTTGGAAGCTGGGAAAGCTGCTCTTCAGGTACAGCCATGAGGTATAATGCGCGTCTTACATTTCCCGCGAGTTCGATATACGAAAGTATGTATGAACTTTTAATTGAAGTTTTTGTATCATGAAGTTCGATGAATACTGGGACCAATCCTAGACTGCGATAATTTACCTGTGCTGGAATTCGACAAATATTCAATCTTCGTAAACGGTTCCATCGGTTGCGTATTTTCTTGTAGGAAATTCCTAGTAATCTTGCGAGTACTGGGATCGTAATCATTGGCATTTTACAAAAGGCTTTGATGATACTGATATCAAGAGGAGATACGGGAAAAATCGTGAATTTACAAAGCTCGGTTGCCAAAATCCAAAACTGTTCAACAGATAATGGAGTAGTTGTGCATTCGGCTACCGAATGAAGCAATGGAAGCATGCGTTCAAGGAATTGTCCATCTAATTTTCCGTCCCACTCGACGAAATCAGGCAATCCACGGTACCCACCAGGTTCAAACGTTACTTTGAACTTGGAAAAAGATGAATCTATGCAACTGCGAAGCCAACCAAGTTTTCCTGAGAGTTTACTTGTAAAGAATTCTTCGAAGTCGTCTCTTACAATTTTGGGCAAAATAGGTGGTAGCCAATAATCTAGTATCTGACTTGGTGTGGTGTTGGCTGCATCGGAAATCTCTCGCCACGGTTTACATCTCAGATGTTTAGCTACCAAGTCCAGATTTAGTCGCATAAGCCTACATCAGAGAAATAATAGCTTTCATTGAAAAACCCCACAAAAACGCGCGTTTTCGAATGAAATTAGCTCACTGAACGAAACTCTAAACCAAGTCTTTCTGCATAATCGTAGGCTTGGCGCATTTCTTCTTGTGAAACCCGAGATGATATGTCAGTGAATATTTTTGGTTGGCGTAAGACTTGCCACATGGGTCGATACTGTGCCATGATGTTGACTAAAGCTTTGGGTGTGTTTTCTGAAATCCAATCTAGAATGGGAATTACACAGCACTGAAGATGATTAGGAAGTACAAGGACTCGAATGATCATTTCTTTTGTGCCTTTTTCATATGCTGCTTTGATATTACGTGTAACAAAGGCTGTATAGTGTTTAGCATCAGAAATTCTTTCAGCACATTGGTCAGAGAAATATTTGAGGTCTGGAAGCCAAAAATCGATGATGTCAATTAGCAGTTTCATCGATTCCTCGGATAGATACATATTGGAATTCCAAAGTTGAGTGATATTGAATTGTTGATGCTTCATTGATGAAATTATGGTATGAAGATGGGGTGTAGGGTCTCCTCCTACATAGTTAATGTTCTTTGCACCTTGCGATGCTAGTTCATCAGCAATCGAGGCTAATTGTTTTGGAGAAATGGCACTACCATTTGTAGGATTACAAGAAATGTCATGGTTTTGGCAATGAGCACAACGAAAATTGCAGCCACTGAAAAAAATAGTTCCAGATGGTACAAGAGGTGCCTCTTCTCCTGTATGGAGAAAAGCAGATGAAACATAACTTGTATCATCAACTTTGCAAAAGCCTAATTTTGTACTTCTGTCGATGTTACATCGGCGTTCACAAAAATAACACTGTTGAAACATATGATTTGCTAAGACAATTTTCAAATCCAGAAAAGACTGTGACGGGAGAGTTTCAAGTTCGAAATCATTTCCTTCTTTGACTTCTTTAATTTGCTTATCAAGGAGATTATGTGCTTGTTGATGAAGTTTCCATAAATCAGGCAAAGGATCACTAGGTTTGAAATCAATAGGAATATTTCGTACTAGGAGGTATCGAGCAGGAAGTTTAAGATCAATTATTGATCGGTATCGGGAAAACCGTTTTTTAACGACGTCTTTTGACCAAACAGTCATCGCGTCGCTTCTTGTGAACCTCCACATGTAAACTGCTCCAGTATTCAAAATACGCTTTTTGAATTATTAATTCCCTTCCTTTAATTGGATTCATCAAATTTTAGGAGTTTTTGTATCTATTCGGAAGAATAGGGTAGGGTGAAAGAACTATAATCCTTCAAATTTCACCGCTTCAAAATCTTCTCGAAACACTTACTTCCTATCTAATAACTACTTGGGGAATTGTTATTCTTGTTGGCACGTTTGCCTCTGCATTGCTCATCGCAACTGGTTTTATTTATTGGTTTACGGGCGTTAATCCGAAAAAGGGGAAGAACATGATTTTTGGAGGTATTATCTTATTCATAATAATGCAGCTATTGGCGTTTAATCCTCCATGGCAAATTATTCTTGGTTAAAATGGCTAGATTGTTTCAAAATGATGTGTGAAGAAATGCGATTTTAACTGCTTCTTTGCTGGTTCTAGCAATGTGAATATCGGCGTCAGGAAACAATGACTGGTTCTTTATAATCATTTGAGTAACTCCTCCTGTTCCTTTCATTAGAATTAACCGTTTATTCAATGCTATAGCATAGCCAATCTCACTAAGAGTTCCACCGGATCCTGCCAGACTGATTATTGCATCGCTTGAAACTATGTTGATATAATTTCTGGCATAACCAATACCGGTAGCGAGTGGTATGTCAACGAAGGGATTTACTCCGGAATGTTGGTGCTCTGGTAAGATTCCGACAGTGATACCATTAACTGTTTTAGCGCCCCTTGATGCTGCTTCCATAACCCCGTCTTTTCCCCCTGAAATCAGTACTGCTCCTCGTCGTCCAATTTCTTGACCTATTTCTTCGGCAATTTTTGATATTTCTTGAGATATTTTTCCACTACTCCCAATAACTGCTATACGGATTTGCATAATGATTTCCTCCTTATTGCAAGCCTCTCCTTTTCTTGATTTCAGATATAATGGATACAGCGCGTTGTTCGGGGACAACTTGCCATCGAGCGAATTTCGTTTGCCAAATCGCTTTGCCTGACGTTTTCGAGCGTAATGTGTCAGCTAAGTCGAAGGACTCACCAACAGGTAAAGATCCGGTAATTGTTACCCAGTCTCTAGTGAATTCCACATCATCTACTTGTCCTCTTTTGGACATAATGACCTTATCAGTTTCCTTATGAAAATCATTAGGGACAATAACTTGTATACTATAGATTGGTTCGAGAAGAGTAATTCCCGCTTTATTAAATCCAACGAAGATTGCCTCTCGTATCATGGACATTAGTTCTACTCTACTTCTTTCTGCTGGTTCAGAACTAAGCATAATATCCTCAATTTGAATTGAGGTGAGGCCGACTGGTTCTGCACATAGCGGTCCGCGTTCCATTGCCCATTCGAATCCAGCTATTATTGCATCTTTTGCGGTTGGTGTTATTATGGTGTCTGTGAAATTGATGAGAATATTACCGCGAGAGTCCTTTTGCCAGATATTCTCTTTTTTAATCATCTCTTTTTGAGGATAAACAGAGATGCGAATTGAATTCTTTCCGTTTGGGCTCATGTGATGTTTGTCTAATGTTATGTGGCTTCTAACTGTCTCGCGATAAAGTACAATTGGGTCTGATGCATATACTTGTATTCCAGCTTTTTCAATATCTTTCACAGCAATTTCCAAATGTAATAATCCCAATCCAGAAAGTAGATTTTCTCCAGTTTGTTCATTAACCAAAAACACAAGATTGGGGTCACCTTTGGTGAGGTTTTTGAAGAAGCTCAGTAACCGTGGTAAATCCTTCGTTTGTTTTGGCTCGATTGCTATGGTTACTACTGGTTCGCTAAGGTACGTTATTTCTTCAAATGGAACCATGCCTTGTATATTTTGTTGACCGGTTATCGTATCGCCTGCCCGAACTTCTTCTGAACCAATTATGCCACAAATGTTACCTGCCGTTAAAGATGGAATTACTACTTGGCGTGAACCCATAAACAAAGTAACTCGTTGAGTTTTGAATAATTTATTTGATGGGAAAATTTGTATCTGCGTTCCTCTTCTGATGGTACCTGAGAATAATCGACCAACGGCGATTAGGCCATGTTTGGATTCAGTAATTATTTTGGTGACACTAACAATAAGAGGGCCTTCTGAGTCACATGAACGAAGAGCTTTCCCTGCAGGAGAATTGATTTTACCTTTCCAAATGTATTGTACACGATCATTTTGAGCACTTTTGGGAGAAGGTAATTGACCAAGTATCATATTCAATATGGGCTCGTGAATAGGTAACAATTGACTAAGATCCTCGATTGCATCACGTTGATATTTTTCAATAATGTCTTGAAATTGAAGATTTACTTTTTGAATTGACTCTACTGTGAATGCCCACTTATGAAGAGCAGAACCAAAAGCCACCGTGTTAGTATCAGTTCCCACCTTCCAATTTACACTCGAATTTTCAGATGCAAACGTAATTATTTTGTTAACATCTTGAATTATCTGTGATAGCCGTTCTTGAATTTGCTTTGGTGAAAGTTTCAGTTCGCGAATAAGACGATCAATCTTGTTAATGAATAAAACAGGTTTAACTCGTTCTTTAATTGCCGATCGAATTACACTTTCTGTTTGAGCCATAACGCCTTCGACAGCATCTACAACTACGACCGCCCCATCAATAGCCCGTAAAGCACGTGTCACTTTTCCACTAAAATCAACATGACCTGGAGTATCAACTAGATTGACCACATATTGGGACCCTTGATAGTCATGGAGAAGCGAGATATTAGCGGCTTTGATTGTTATTGAGGCGTCTATGGTTCACCGAAAGACGTTTCCTCGCCGCTGCTCTTCTTCCAAATAGTCTAATGCTCGGGCTTGACCCACAAGATTGTAAGAAAGCATTCCGGCATTGGCTAGTAACGAGTCTGTAAGGGTCGTTTTTCCATGATCAATATGCGCAATTATCCCAACATTTCGAATATGGTCAGGATTTTTCATGAGTTCTAATAGTTCTTCGATACGTTGTTGACGGCTCATGATGCTACTCCAACATCCACTATTTTCTGTAGAATTTTGTGTGTGATAGTGGCTTTCAAGTAGAGATAACTTAGTAACTATCTAAATATTGTGTAGCCTTTCTTTCTGTTCACCAAAAAATTCTAGACAAGCTCCAAAGTGGGTTGTTCATATACAATCATGATTATCTGAATGGTTCCAAGAATGGTCAAATCATTCTCTGCAATGAGGGAGAACTCGTGGGGACCAAGAATGAAGTCCTCGTCAATAGACCATGAAAGAACGGCGTACCCTGATGTATTGGTTATTGATGTGCACCACGTTGAATTTGTTGCATTTTCAATTAGATGCAATGATACGTTGAATATTGGTTGGTAATTCAATGTTGTAAGTTGTAAAACATAATTAACTTCATTTGGTCGGATAACATGAAGGGTGGAATTACAGAGAAACCGTAGATTACGAGTATTAGTAACTTTAACCTCAGTTTCAGCATAATTAAATTCAGGATAGCCATGAAAAACTACTTTGAAATTAAAATCCTCATTCACGACGTTTTGCGCCTGCCATTGGAATTCTGCACAGCCGGTTTGGTCTAATGTAATTTGTGCAAGTAAAATCCATGTAGATTGATTAAATAGGTAGATTGAGCAGATTTTGTCTTGGATAGGCTTTTGGGAAGAAATGTCAGCGACGTTTAAATTAAATTCGATAATATCTCCATAAGCTGCTTCTGAACAGTTTGGTGTAAACGATATCTTTGCTTGCCGGTGTATGACACTTATTGGTATTGAGGTATTGACGGGATTATGGTCGGGTGCAAAAGTTTCAATAACTAGGGAATATTCGCTGGGTAAGGATGGGGCAATAATATCTGTAGAAAAATAGTTTGATCCAATGTAAGTAAGATTTTGGGATATATTCCCTAAAGAGCAGCTAACATTGGCTTCCTTAAATGCATGATTCGCTGACTGACAATCAAGGCTAGCTGAAACTAGAATCGAATAGTTGTTCATTGAAGGATAGAAAGCCTGGACTGTTGTAGTATTTGTTGTTACGGAGATATTGAGTTTAGCTTTAGCGATTTTTAATGGGACAGTTAAATTCGTGGTTTTATAGTCATTTGAGACAAGTGAATTGATTATACACTCAAAATCACCAGTTCCAAGTAAAGTCGAATTGATGAATTGAGTGAAATTATTGGCTGAGTCAGTTTGTAGGTTCCAAGATTGAATAGCTTGACTATTTTGAATGACTGAAATTGCTAAAGGCTGATTGGGAACCAAGAGCGACGAATTGTGTGAGTTAAAAAGCGCACCTGAAAGGTTGAAGAACTCATGAAATGTAATTTGAGAAGGGAGTGGGTTAACGACAATTAGCAGGTCACTTTGCATAATTTGAAATTGCTGCTGAACCGAGTCAGTCATTGATCCAATTGAATCTTGTACCCAACCTTCAACCTGGACGACACCAACTTGACCTGTCTCGTTTGGTGTCCAATCATCAGGAGAAATGTCAAAGGTCATTGTCTCGTGAACATCAAATCCATGTTTAGTGAACTCATAGGATGAAAGTGGGATGGATAATCCTTGAATACCGATCGAAACACTCACTGAACCTATTCCGAGGGGATCCATCGGATTGTAATACAGATCATAAACTAGGTTTACTTGAAACCTTTCACCTACTTCAAGAGACGCCTGATTCAAAGTCACTGAAACAATTTGGATAAAACAATCATCAGTCATTACAGAGTGAAATGAGAATGTGAGGGGAAGAACAAGGATTGTCAATAGTAATAGAACAATAGGTAAACGCTTCATTCCGCTTTTTTATTTTGAAAGAATAATTAAACCCCCAGATTTCTTTTCTAGCCTAATGATTTTTCTTGGAGAATTCTGTAACATCAGACTCCATCCGAACAACCAACCAAGTTAGCCACTCCAGCTCCGTCCGGTGCTCACGAGCATACCGAACCACATCCACGTCCTCTGGATTTCTAAACACATCGAGTTCTAATGTAAGATTTTGGTGTTTATTTTCAGTAATTTAGGTGGTTTTTTTTCGAAAACTAATCGGCATTCCTGAGCGTAGTGCTTCAAAAACTGTAACATAGGTATTTGATGTAATTTTGCCGACAGGGTTAACTTTCCCATATGGTTTCATGTTATCGAAAAAAAGGCATATTGCATCTCCCTGAGGCCAATAAGCAATATCTCCAGCATTACATGAGGATATTGCTTTTTCTGAGCCCATGCGGATTCCAACTTCAAAGTAAAGCTCTTTTTTCCAAAGGTGTATCCGACTGTTCATGGGGAGTATCTTGAGTATTTTTTCAACAGTGCGAGGGGAAAGAACGCTTCGTAGTTCTCCTTCCAAAATTACATTACTACTAAGGACAAATTCGACAGGGGTTTTCGAAGTGAATTCGGGATTGTTCAAGTATTCTCCCCGCTACGCTGGTGTTTTTGAATATAGCTTGAATTTTCCTTCTGAGGTTATTCGGTGAATTAAGCCTTTCATTTCTAGCTCAGTTAAAACCGCCTTTGCTATGCTTACTCTGACTCCATATTTTTGGGCAATAGCGCTGGGTGTAATTACTCGCATTGTCGGAATTTCTTTTTCCATTTCCTGTTTTTGTTCTTCACTGATAACGAGTTCACGTCTAACGGTTTCGTGACGGCTTTTTGTCTCTTCTTTCTTATTTTCGCCTTTGGAGGATTGCTTTGAAATAGGTTTATTCTTCTTAACCATTTGAAATACCTTCTCTGAAGGAAGTCAGAAAGCCTATAAAGCATTTTCTAAGTAACTTGGGCTACTGCTTTCCCTACGGTATGAATTCGATTCTTAAGTTCTTCTAACTGTTTTTTTAACTCCTTCTTTGTGGAAATAATGCTGATGTGGTTGGATCTCGAAGTTGGTGAGGCATTTTCTTCTATAATGGTTCTCTGTGAGTCTTCTGAGATTAAAAGAACAATTTCTTTTTGCTCGGTGGTTTCATATGATTTCGTCCATGTGTTGACTAGCCATCGTAGATGCTGATCATTGGTATGAGACACTATGAAAAACACTTTATCACAAATTTTTGCATCAAATCTTATTGGAATTTTGTCAATGTGAATAAGGGGGTTAATTACACAGGATAGTTCTAGGTCGCTACAAGTTTGAATTAACAATTCTCTCCATGTTGAGGGGTTCATATTCTGAGGCGGTATAGTTGGTTTTCGCTCAAATGGTGGTTCTTNNACATTTAAAATGAAATCGACGGCGGTCTTGAAATCAGATAATTCATACTCATCTTGAATCATATTTCGGGATAATATATCACCAAACATTCGCAGTAATTTTGATGCATGAAGTATATTCAATGAAATTTCATTTTTTTGGAATTGTTTGTAATGTCTATTATTAGGTGGTTCATCTGAAATCATCACAAAGGATCCGGCTATCTGTAAATTCTTATCTTTGCGTTGAATTGGCAAAATTAGCCTCGTATTTTGAGAAGAAAATTCTCCGAAAACCCGGTTTATTGTGTCAGGGTTAACCGGATTAATAAGGGAAAAAAGTCGTTTTTCTGCTTTAACCTCTGTTCGTACATTAATGGAATATTTCCCTTTCCCCTGAATTTGCCGTATAATTCCTGGAATTCCCAGAGAAAAATGCTTCATCAATTCTTCAGCGTTAAGTTTGTGAACATAAGGGGTTCCCAGCATCTTTTTGAAGCTACTGTCAATGTTATCGACTAACTCTCTGGTTCGAGTAAGGAAGGAAGATTTCTCAAGTTTGATGTAGAAATTAATGAAACATTTTCTTGTTGATGTCCATTCAAGGGCTACTATCGTTGAAACAGGTAAGATTTTGAATAGTATGGTTAGAGTTCGCTTGGCTAGTATTATATTTAATTTCCATGACGATATGCTAAATGCAAAAAAGACAGCATAGCGATTTTGCTGAGATTGAAAGATTAGGAGACCTGTTTCAAAAATCGTTGGGCTAGTTAGATCAAAGCTCTCGTCTCTTATTTCGGAATAGAGTGATCTAACAACAAGAATTGATGAAACAAGAATTGAGAACAAAATGAGAATGTTTCCAATTGCGTTATCAGGAAACAGAAATCGTTGAATAAGAAGCAGGAAAAAACCAACACTGAGACAACTGAATATCGTTGAAATCGTCTGTTCATATTTCTTAATGATAGAAATCCTCATCGTTCTCGTAAGGAATTTAGAAATCAGGTGATAAAAACTCGTAAAATGAAATTTCTTATCT
>JABAOF010008789.1_pt3 | contig 36871 bp, 37 predicted proteins | sample 7062171 | NCBI WGS metagenome assembly JABAOF01 (sample SAMN14538628, study PRJNA623070) | marine sediment metagenome | biome: marine biome [ENVO:00000428]; feature: marine pelagic biome [ENVO:01000023]; material: deep marine sediment [ENVO:00002113] | place: India: Gulf of Khambhat ...
AAAAGAGACGAGTTCGCCAAAAAACTAGCGAAACTTGGGGATGTTTACGTTAACGATGCTTTTGGAGTTTCCCACCGTAACCACGCCTCTATAATCGGTATCCCGAAATTCATACCTGGATGCTGCGGTTTGAGTTTCATGAGAGAGGTTAGCATGATAAACAGCATAGTTCAGAAACCTGAAAAACCTTATATGGCGATAATCGGGGGAGCGAAAGAGGACAAGATGTTAGCAGTAGATAATCTCATCCCAAAGGTTGACAGGATGTTAATGGGAGGAGTGGTAGGAAACACATTTTTGAAAGCGAAAGGTTTTGAAATGGGTGATTCCAAATACAATGGGGAATTAGTCGAGAAAGCCAAAAAGTTCTTGGAAAAAGCAGGGGACAAGATCGTTCTGCCTGTAGATGCTATGGTCGAGAATGAAATGGAGGCCGAGCCATTCCCTATCGAAGAGATAACGAAAGGGATGAAGATAATGGATATAGGACCTGAAACGATCGTTCGCTACAAGGACATCTTAAGAAAGGCGAAAACCGTGATATGGACGGGCCCGCTCGGGAAGTTCGAGAAAAAACCCTACGAGAAGGGAACGCTTTACATAGCGAGCTTCATATCAGGCCTGAACGCGAAAACGCTTGTGGGAGGAGGAGACAGCATAGCAGCTATGAGAAAGCTAAACATGATGGAGAGGATGACCCACATATCCACAGGAGGCGGAGCGTTCGTGGATTTCATAACGAAAGAGAAATTCCCCGGTGTTGAAGCCCTGAAGGATTCGTACAAACATTATGGTAATTTGATTAAATCAAAGAGGTGATTGATTATGGGAATAAAAGTCGCTATTAACGGTCCGGGGAGGATCGGGAGGAATTTCTTGTGGTGTTGGTCAGAGAGGAAGAAAGAAGGGAAAACGGATATCGAAATCGTTGCCGTGAACGGTGTGAGGGGAGTTGAAGATGACAAGGGGCTCGAATATTTCATCGATCTCATGAGTTTCGATTCCACTCATGGACACCATCATGAAGAGATAAAACACGGAAGGGACGAAAACGGGGCAGCCTGGATGAAGATATCTGGTCAAAAAGTTTACCTTTACAACAACAGGGAAGACCTTTCTAAACTCCCTTGGAAAAAGCATGACGTGGATTTGGTAATAGAATCCACGGGGCTGTTTAGGAAAAGGGATCAGGTTGAAGGTCACCTAGAGGCTGGAGCGAAAAAGGTGATAGTCTCTGCTCCTGGAAAAAAGGGTATAGATACCTCGATAGTTTTGGGGGTCANNGACGAGAAGATAATAGACTGTGGTTCTTGCACGACAAACGCGATAGCTTCTGTTGTAAAACTGGTTAACGATAATCTAGGGATAGAGAGGGGATTCGTTATAACGGTTCATGCCCCCACTGATGACCAAAGGATTCTGGACAGCTCGCACAAGGATATAAGACGGGCGAGATCGCTGATCAACAACATAATCCCCACATCAACCGGAGCCGCCAAAGCTGTCACGAAGATCATGCCCGAACTCCAAGGCAAGATGGATGCTGTGGCTTTCCGTGTGCCCGGCGCTCTTACAGGATCTATCGTTGGTCTGATAGCTGACGTAGGGAAGGAAACGACAAGAGATGAGGTAAACAAACTGATAGAGAAAGAGTGCAACGGAAGGCTGAAGGGTATACTAGCGTGCACCGACAAGGAGATCGTTTCCTCCCACATAATAGGCAGGGGGGAATCAGGAATAGTAGACAAGCCATTAACAAACGTGGTGAACGGGAAACAGATAACGATCTGGTCTTGGTACGACAACGAGAGGGGATATGCAAACAGGCTCGTTGATGTAGCGGAACGTTTCGGTAAGCGTGGGTAAATTCAATCCCGTATTCCGACAGGAACCCAAAGCGCTGACCGGTCAGTTTTTTAATCCAGAATCTAAAAAATAATCATGTTTGATGTTAACGAATCAATTCTGAAGGAGATCTACAAGGAAAGACCTGAATGGTCTCATAAGGGGGATTTCGGAAAATTTCTAGTTATAGGTGGTTCCAAGAGATACACGGGCGCGCCTGCTTTGGTTGCTTATTCAGCTATCGCTTCCCTGCGGGCTGGAGTTGACTTGGTTTTGGTTGCAGCCCCGACAAGAGCGGCGGATATTATCGCTAGCTTCTCCCCTAACCTGATAACAGAAACTTTCGAAGGAGACCACTTCACAAACAAACATCTTAAAGATATTCTTAAACTCTCGAAAGGTTTCGATGCGATCTCGATAGGCTCGGGATTAGGGATAGAAAAGGAAACGGGAAATTTCGTAAAGAAATTCGTGGGGAAGATAAAGAAACCGTGCGTTATAGACGCGGATGCGATAAAGGCTTTGAAAAAGAAAAGGTTAGGAAAAAATTTTGTCTTGACACCGCATGCCTATGAATTCTACCACATAAGTGGGAAGAGGCCTAAACACGACATACTTAGCAGAGCGAAACTTGTCGAGAATTTCGCTAAAAAGATTGGATCCACAATCCTCCTGAAAGGAGCGGTGGATATAATTTCGGACGGGAAGCAGACCGCTATGAACAAAACAGGGAATCCTTACATGACAACAGGAGGGACAGGAGATGTCCTCACAGGGGTATGCGGAGGTTTGCTAGCGCAGGGGGTTTCGCAATTCAAGGCGGCGTGCGCTTCCGCCTACATAACAGGAAAGGCAGGGGACCTCGCAGCGAATGAAAAGGGTTCAGGTCTCCTAGCAACGGATATAATAGAAAAGATACCCGAGGTTGTAAGCTAGTAAAGTTCCTCGCCTTTCATCCAGAACGACATATCTCCGTCCCCGAATACCCTTTTCTCGAGATTTTTTATTTTTTCACCTAGATGAAGAAAAGGTATCCAAAATGAGGAATAAACTGCACCACCAACTGCTCCTGCGAATACTATGGTATTTAAACTAATATTCCTCATTAAGGCTCCTATTCCGATTCCTGCTCCGAAACCAATACCAAAACCAACAGCCGTGATTAATGGTAAATATCTGAACACTTCCAATACGTCAGGCACGCCTTTCCTTATATTAACAGTTCCCGCATTTTCTACGTATATCTCAGAATCAGAGTTGAAAAGTACTGCATCAGGAATTTTTGTTATTCCATCGCTCCTCCTTATGTGTGATTTTGAAATAACACTCTCTGTTTTTTTGGATTTAATTAAAGCAGGAAGTGGAACGTACAATTCATTAAGAGAAAGGTTTAATCTGTAATTACCGTTCAGGATTCTGGGAGTTTTTTCATCACCTTCGTATACCTTTAAATCTCTACCCTGTATCCTGACTTCTTCGGGTTTAGAAAGCAGGAAAGGGTCTATAGATTTTAGAACTATAAGGCTTTTGCAATTTCCATTATTGTCAAAAACCTTCTCCACAGTTCTTGCTGATTTAATGGGGTTTTTCATTTTTTCTTCCATATAACACCATTCGGTAAGCGGAAACTCACTCCATTCCAGTTCTTCTTGTAATCTCTTGAAAATATGATCAGGTTCCAAACCTTTAAAATCCCCGTAATCTATCAAATACTTCAAAGCTCTTGGCCAGTAATCTCTTTGTTTCTCGAAAGTCTCTTCCCAAACGTTTTCATCTCCACTTCTAGCTGCTTTGAATAATTTACGAAAATTTTTAATCGTTTTCGAGATAGAAAATTTATAATATTTTTCAGTAACAGGATATTTTTCCGCCACGGTCTTAAGAAGCCCGTCCCTTGAGAAGATGTAACTGTTCCCATTATAAGTTGTTTCTGCTGAAATACCATTTCCTTCAATGCCTTCAATACGAATGCTTCCTTTGTCATAATGAGTCTTCTCCCCTCCATTGGATGGTTCAAGAACACCTTCATTTATTTCAAAAGAGAGACCATTTGAATTGAAAATTAATTTTCCTCCCTCCTTCGCATGTATGTATGGAGCTTTTCCATAACCAGCCAGTCTTGTGGGTTTTTCATCACTATCAGAATTTTTCAGTTCTCTGTACGATTTCTGAATATTACTTTTAACAGCATTGAAATCTATCATTATATCATTAATTAGTGAATAAGAAAGTAATAAAAATCTAGTATGTAAGCTCAACAGCTGCGTTTTTTCCTAGACCTTTTACCCTTACACTATTCAGGTTTATGTAATGTCTCTGTTCTCCTCTATTCAGACCCATATATACGTCTTTGGGGTCAACCCATTTCCTTATCATTTCTTGTGTTTTCAGGTCGATCACTTCCGTTATTTGCTTTTTTGTAAACAATTTCCTTGCTGTTTCCGTTACTCTGTATCCTACTATGTCAAAACTTCCCTTTTTCCTAGGGATTATTCCAGTTATTTCCGGCAAAATCTCGTTACCCCAGTAAGCGACTTTTTTAACCCCTTCCATACCTTTTATCATTTCTATATCCAGCGGTTCAGGGTCTTCGACACGAAGGTAATTCGCTTTAAACTTGTGTTTTTTGTTAAGAATCACCAAGAAAGGTGTTTCCGACTTTACCTCGATCCCCCTGAGCCCCTCTATTGTACTGGGAACATCATTTTCTGTGTATTTGAAACCTACTGGAACTCCTGTTTCTTGGGGTGATTTTTTAGTGCGAGTTCCAATCTCGCTACCAACAGAAATTGCCTCAGCCCCCATGCTAAATTTTACATTTGAACATTTAAAAATACATACTAAACACAAATCCCAATCCGGTTTATTTCAAATCCACATCAAAAGCCTAAACCTTCCAGACCTGCTCTCTATCTTCCACAGTTGTTTGCATTTCGGGCAGTTCAGTGTTTTTTCCCTACCCTCTTTGAAATCGTACCCAAAATTATGTCCACAGGAAGTACATCGAAAATCCTCCCTCATCCGCTCACCTTATAAGAATTGGGGTCAGGTTTTAAATTGGTTAATCTTCTGTCTCAGGGGTCAAACTCCTCAAAACCAGCAAGACCGCCATCACAAAAATCACTAGAAATGCAAGACCTGCAACCGGGTTTGTGTATAATACGATATCATTCGTTATGTTCCCTGCCAAACCTGACGTTCCCGAAATAAACAAGGCGAACCCCGCCAGGATAATTATGACAACCAAGCCGAGCTTTTCGAAATCCATGATTTATTTTAGGATGGGTAGATTTATTAGAGTAAGTTTTTATTTCTTTTGGCCAAAGTTTAATTTAAATTTGGGCTTTTCATAAATTATTTAATATTGGCAGGTGTCGTGGATGGAGAAGTACGAACCATTTCGAATACAGGAGGAAATTCTGAAGTTTTGGATAAAGAACAGAATACCTGACCAGATCGTGAAATTCGATACCAAAAAGAAGAAGTTCTTCCTTCTGGACGGTCCTCCGTACGTGAACGGGGTTCCTCATGTTGGTCATATCAAAACGACCACCACCAAGGATATATGGTCGAAGTTCCGGACCATGCAAGGTTATCAATCCTGGTGGCAGCCCGGGTTCGATTGCGGTGGTCTCCCAATCGAGCACGCTGTTGAAAAGAAGCTCGGGATAAAATCGAAAAAGGAGATTATTGAAAAGATCGGGATAGACAAGTTCATAGAGGAGTGCAAGAAACTCGCGGAAGGGAATAAGGATATCTGGATGGATACGTACAAAAAGTTAGGGGCATGGAGAGGGTGGTTAGACCCTTACATGACCTACAAAAATTATTACCTTGAATCCGGATGGTGGACTGTAAAGAAATTATGGGAGAAAGGCATGCTAGTTGAGGGGGAGAAACCCGTGTACTGGTGTCCCCATTGCGAGACCACTCTCGCTGGATATGAGGTCACGGATTCTTACAAGGATGTGAGCGATTATTCGATATACGTGAAATACCCGATTCTCGGTCAAGACTTCACCTCCATTCTGATATGGACTACCACACCATGGACACTCCCCGCGAATGTGGCGATAGCGGTTCATCCGAACGAAACGTATGTTAAAGTCAAGGTGAGGGGCGAATACTACATCCTAGCACAAAAACGTTTGAAGGAAACGTTCGAGGANNTCGAGGAAATTGGAATTGAGAACTACAAGGTGGTTGAAAAGTTCAAAGGAAGGAAACTCGCTGGTATGAGGTACGAACCTGTTATGAGAATCCCCTTGCAGGAGGAGCTGAGGAAGGGAAAAAACGCGCACCAGATAATCCTTTCGATTCCCTTGTTCAAGAAAGGGGTTTCAGGGAAGGTCCTTTCGAAAAAGACCATAACAAAGGGAGAGGAGAATGTCGAGGATTTCGTGACAATGGAATCGGGGAGCGGGGCAGTGCATACCGCACCAGGGCACGGAGAGAGTGATTTCCGTGTGGGGGAGCATTACAAGCTTCCGAAGGTATCGCCCGTGGATGATGAAGGGAGGCTCACGGAAGAGGCGGGAGAGTTCGCAGGGATGTACGTGAAGGATGCTGATCCCAAAATAATAGACTATCTTGAGGAAAGGGGGAATCTCCTCAAAGCCGTAAAAATAACGCACTCTTATCCTCTCTGCTGGAGATGTAAGGCCCCTTTGCTCTTCAGGCTGAGCAAGCAATGGTTTTTCACGATAGACATGATAAAGGACACCATGCTGAAGGAGAACAAGCGGGTGAAGTGGTTGCCTGAATTCGCTAGGGAACGCTTCCATAACTGGATAGAGGGGGCGATAGACTGGGCGGTTTCCGTCCAGAGATTCTGGGGAATTCCTTTACCTATTTGGATCTGCGACTCCTGCGGTTACAAGAACGTGATAGGCTCAAGGAAGGAATTGAAAGAGAAGGCGATAGAGAAAGTAAAAGAAGATGTTGATTTACATAAAAACACGGTGGACAAAATCCATTTGAGGTGTTCTGAATGCGGGAAGAGTATGAGTAGAGTAGCGGACACCATGAACGTATGGTTTGATTCAGGAATTTCTCCGTGGGCTTCTTTGGGATACCCCTTTAAAAACAAAAAATTGTTCGAAAACCTCTGGCCAACGGATATTGTCTGCGAAGGTCAGGACCACATAAGGGGATGGTTTTACGCCTTGATGTTCTGCGGGGTTTCTACCTTTGATATCAGCCCTTTCGAGGCGGTCGCTATGACGGGGTGGACTTTGGACGATAAAGGAGAGAAAATGTCGAAATCCTTGGGGAATGTGATATACGCTGAGGACGCGTTAAAAGCAGTTGAATCCGATCTCATTCGTTTTTATCATTGCTGGTCTGTTGCTCCCTGGGATACGCAATTGTTCTCGATGAAGATCGCGAAAGAGCTTAGAAGGGTTCTGGACGTGCTCTGGAATACAAGCGTGTTCGCTGAGAACTACTCCGACCCGAAACTTATCGAAAAGAAGGAAAAGTTCAAAAAGCTCGAGTTGGAAGACAAGTGGATAATATCCAGGATAAATTCTATGATAGAAAGCGTAACAAATGATCTCGAGGATTTCAACCTCCATCACATGGCAAGGAATTTCGAGGATTTCATACTGAATGATTTCTCGAGGTGGTACATAAAAATCGTGAGGGACAGGCTTTCTCCCTGGTATTCAGGGAAAGACAAGGAGTCCGCTCAGTTCACTTTGCTTTACGTTCTTGAAAACCTCACGAGATTGCTTGCTCCTACCACGCCTTTCATAACTGAAAAGATCTACCAGAAACTGTTCTTCTCGAAAAGGAGGCCGAATTCCATTCACTTGTGTTCTTGGCCTAAGGCGGATAGCGGATTGATCGACAAGAAACTCGAGGAGGGGATGGTGTTAGCGAAGAATGTGATAGAAACATCTAATTCGCTGCGTCAGAAGCTCAAGGTTAAACTCCGATGGCCTGTTTCGGAACTTCTCATAAAGCCGAAAGACAAGGAAACGGGATCATTCCTCAGGGATCTGGAAAATATTTTGAAAACAATGGCTAACGTGGAAAAGGTTTCTTTCGTGAAAAGCATTCCTAAAAAGTACAAGAAAAAATCATTCGAAAAGGGAGAAATCGCGTTCGGAGAAGTTATGAAGGATAAGGCGTTCCTCAGGGAGCTCGTTAGGTCCATCCAGGTTCTCAGGAAAAAGGAAAGGCTGAACGTTAAGGAGAAGATCGAGCTCTGGTTAGGGACGGACAAGAAAACCGGGAAAACCATTGAAAAATCCAGGGCATGGATTTCGAAAGAGGTCGGGGCTTCGAAAGTCCGAATGGGAATCCCAAAGAAGTTCAAGCCGAAGGGCTTGTTAGACTTCGAAAAGAAGAAAGTGAAGGTTTACTTCGAGAGGGATGAGAAATAATTTTTTAAAACAACGTCCAGATATATAAAGTATGGTGAAATATTCGGTTCTTGGTGTTGTGATACTCTTTCTCGTATTCCTGGGTCTTTACTGGTTCGGGATCGTGAGCGGTTACTGGCTCACCATGATAGCGATCATATTCATAGTAGTCGGATTTTTAGTGGGATTCCTCCTTCTCGGTTCGGGAAGCGAGAACATGTGGGTGGGCGTTCCACTGTTCGTTTTCGGGATCATTCTGNNAGGGGCTTCTGTATAGAATAAAAAATTAACCCCTAATCATAAAATGATAAAATGAAAAGAAGGGATTTTTTAAAATTGTGTATGCATGTTCCTATTATTGGATTACCTACTTTAGAAGAAGCCAGTGTTCCAGAATTCACTAGGGAACAGCTTTTTGTATACTCTAATCCTAAACTTCGTCAAGGTTTTAATTCTAAAGGACACTGTTATATGATAGCACATGCAGGTTACGCAAATTATCGTTATGAAAAAAAATTTATTCAAGATTTGCTTAAAAAAGTTGAAAAATATGGAGACTATGCACAGTATCTAGGTNNTTCGGATGAATTAGCTATCTTTGCTATAGAAGAAAGAGATTTTTACAATAAAAACATACCTAAAAAGGAATTGAGACCAAATAATTCTACCATGATTATTACTACAGAGGATGGAGGTAATATTTTCAGTGAATATGTTAACACAGGGAATGATACAGAAAAACAAAGACCTGATTTAATGTTCTCGTTTTTAGAAAGAAGCAATGTCAAAGAAGTAAGATTTGCAGGTGAATGGGCTTGGTGGGAGAAAAAGGTATTATTTGATGGTAAATTGGTTTCTCATGGGGATAGTAAAGCATGCCTATCAGGGATAGCAGAGGATTTTCATGATGAAGACTTTGAAATAAAAGGTATAAAAGGCTGTATATATCCTACCATACCTAAAAGATTTAGCAAAATTGTAGAAAAACTTTATAATGAACAGGTTCCACTGGATTCTATTTTAAATAAATGATTTCTCTCTAGAAACATTTAAAAACCCCTAAGGACTAAAATAAAAGTTCATGCCTGTAAAAAAAGTTCTGAATGAGGTCGATCTTTCGAAGGTCGGGGATTGGCTTGAAGAAAGAGGGAAGAAAATTCTAGTTTACCATAGGGATGTGGATGGCGTGTGTTCTTCCACTATCCTAATGAAGTTCTTCCCGGAATTAGAGACTATTCCCAGGGAAGGCCCTATAATAGACAAAAAGTTTTTCAGAAGAATTGTTTCGGAAAATCCAAAAGTACTAATTTTCCTCGACATGCCTGTGGATCAGGAGTGGGAAAAGGTTTTTAAATTCAGAAAGGAATTGCCCGATCTCAAAATTCTGATCATAGATCATCACGTGCCCGAAAAGGATATGAATTCCGAACATATAATTCACATAAATCCAAGGTTTCTGAAAGGCGAGTATTACATACCCGCGTCCTGTGTTGTTTACGAGCTTCTCAGGAAAATGAAATATGATGTCAAACCTTACCTCTGGATATCGCTAACGGGTGTGATAGGTGATTACGGAGTAAAGGATTGCGAATGGATGTTCAAAGAACAGGAGAAAACTAGCAAAATACCTCATCACAAACTCTTCAAGTTCTCTAATATCATCTCTTCTGCGATAACGTTTAAGGGTTTGAGAGGATGTAAAAAAGCGTTAGAGCTTCTTCTGAAAAGCGAGGGATACGAGGATTTCGAAAAGTCTAGGGATTTGAGGACTTGGAACACAATAGTTCAGAAAGAAGTGAAGAGGATTGTAAATGATTTTGAGAAGAGGAAAGAGGTTTTCGAAAAAGAACGATTGATTCTTTACGAAATAAAGAGCAGGATGAACATAGCTTCGATAATAGCGACCGTGACAGCGGAAAAACACCCGAACTATATAGTTATTATAAGGAAGAAATCAGGTAATTTCTGGAAGATATCCCTTCGTTATCAGGCGGGGAAGGTGAGCATGGGAGATCTCGCGAAGTTCTGTTCTAAAGGTATAGGTTCTGGAGGGGGACACGTAAAATCTGCAGGAGCGTTCTCGAACAACTGGGAAGAATTCAGAAANNCAACCAAGGGGATAGGATCGGGTGGAGGGCACATAAAGTCCGCAGGTGCTCTGGTGAACAACTGGGAAGAATTCAGAAAAAGGGTTTTTGAGTATCTGAAGTAAGTACCAAAATTATCAATTACTTGAACCATATTTAGAGATTTTGCTCAGAAATTCCACTTCTGATTCTCTAGGTTCACGCTTTTTGAAACTACGTGGCGAGTAGAACTCTCTTCCATCAAAAAAGATATAGCTTATAGCAAATTCCCAGTCACCATGTGGTATAGTTTTCCTTAGAGATCCATGCGGCATCCACTTCTTACCTAAATATTTATTAATTTCCAGTTCAAAGGGATCTGGTTTCTCTTTAATCCAACTATCTTCCCCATTATAAATTTCAGGAATACTTCTCCAGAAACGCAAGCCTAGTGCATGCGAAGACTTATTACCTAAAATAACTTGAAGGTGTCCATCTTCCATCAAAGAGTCTTCCGGTTTCAATTTTTTAAGTAAGTTCAGATAGCAAATTAGGTCACAGGCTAAACCTTCATAAGTTGGTTTACTTAACGAATCTGCCACTACCACATCACCTAATTTTTCTTGATCCCGATACTCAGCAACTGCACTTGCAAGTTCTGGAACTTTCAAATCAGTATGAACAAAAGGATACGAGAATTCCCAAGGTTTATGATATAAAAGCGCTACTTTCATGGCATGGCGCATTGACGATTCCATCTCCACTCTATCTGAAAGGCTAGGATCATACTCTACAGGAATCTCATTAAGTTTATACCATACCACAGGTATGCCTCTATCTTTACCTTTCTCTATTTTCAGTTCAAATTCCATTTTAAATGATATTCACATAAGTTTTAAAAGTCTTTTTTACTAAGAAGTAAATCACTCCCCCACATTCACGAATTTGATGTTGTCGTACCCTTCAAAGGCATCTTGGCTTCCAGGGTAATCCTCTGTTGTGCTCTCGATAACGAGGTAGAAGGATTCGATATTTTTCCCTGTTTCAAGGTTTTTCTCGATCATCTCGCATTCCTTGTGGTTCTCCCCGAAAATCACTAAGTTTACTGGCTTCTCGCTGAAATATGGCGTGTACTTTTCCACGATTGTCTTGTAAAGCTTCAGGAAGGAATCGAGGTCCTGTTCTATGTGGAGTATCACGAACACGTGCCCGTATTCCGGGTTGTAGGCTTCGACAATGCTCGCGTCCATACCGATCGCCTCGTACAGGCTAGCGAGCAGTATTGAGAAATCATCACAATCACCTCCCATCGCGTCCCACGTTTCCAAGGGATCCGCTATGTACTCATCCCTTCTCGGATCCGAAACGTAATAGATTCTGTTAGAGACCTCATTGTATATGCCGAACACCTTCGTTGCTGGGGCGTTCGGCGCTGTGTACTTCACCACCGACTTAACAGCGATGTTTCTAACGGAGGAGGAGTTGAACTTGGAGGAAAACATCCCGTCCTCCTCTTCCTCTATTGTGACATTCCAGAAACACCTCCAGTGTTTTCTGAAGGTTATCGGTTCCTTACAGTAGCAGGAGTTTTTTACAACATACGCTACTTCCCCTTTCTCCGAGCATGACCTTTCGCACTGCTCCTCCCTCGAGAGATTCGCGCTTATCAGCATGTCCTCTATGTACTTCAATTCGAGCGCCAAACCCGCAAGGAGGACTATTATGATCAGAACGAGTATTACCTTCTGGATATCCATATTAAATATTGGGTTTCTCATTAATTAAACATTTAAATAAGAATGATAACTTACTTTGTGGGGCGTCTGGATGGTACTAGAAGTTGCAAATTTAGGGAAAAAGGAATTACTTGAAAGTTACTTTTTAGGAGTGTTAGATTCAACTCCAAAACAATATGAATTGCCGAAAGACCCTTTTTCTGATCTGTGGAACAGCATAATGGATTCCCCACCCGATCCCGACCCCGTGATACCTGACATGTTTTACGAAGGACTGGACAAGGAAAAGTATGATTAAAAGAAACCTAAATGACTTGTTTTTATAAAAAATCGAACCAAATAAATAGTAAAGTGATTTCATGAAAGCCTATATGGCGACTAACATCATTGGAGTATTCGCTTTCGACAAGAACGGGAAGACAATCGTTAGTAAACTCTTCCCTAAAAAGCCGGAAGTGATAGCAGAGAAATTGCGAAAATCCAGGGAAGGAGAGATCATAGAGGAGGAGAGGTTCGTTCTTAACAAGATCCGCCTTGCAGGGTACAAGGAAGTGATCTGGGACAAGCGAGCGAAGGACGGTTTTATCGCTTGCGTGTACGATCCTGAAAACAAGGGTAAGGAGATCGCGAACAACGAGTTCCGAAGACTTGCCCTTGAAAGCCGCTGGGTTTCGACACAATCAGAACTGAACGAGATCCTGACGAAAGTCAACGTTCTGCTTTCTGGGGAGAAGATAAAGATAGTTAAGAAAGACAAAGTTATCATGCATGTTATTGGGATAATAGATGAACTTGATTCTTCCCTGAATTCATTATCCGAGCGCCTCCGTGAGTGGTATGGGATGCTCTCGCCCGAAACAGTCCGCGAAGTGAAATCCCATGAGAATCTCCTTGAACTACTTTCAAAATCCAAAAAGGAGGGGAAAGAAAAAATCCATGAATTTTCGAAAAGTTTGCATGGTCTTTACAAAACAAGGGATTCTTTGTCTAAATATTTGGAGAGCTTATGCAAGGAAACTATACCGAACCTCTCGGCAGTAGGGGGACCTTTGCTGGCTTCTAGATTGATTTCCCTGGCTGGCGGTCTTGAAAAAACAGCGAAGCTCCCGAGTTCAACAATCCAAATCCTTGGAGCGGAAAAAGCGTTGTTCAGGCATTTGAAAGGCAAGGGGAAAGCTCCTAAATACGGGGTTTTGTTTGGACACGCATTAATACAGCAAGCTCCAAAACCGCTAAAGGGGAAGATCGCTAGACTCATATCCTCTAAGCTTTCGTTAGCTGCTAAAATGGATTTCTATTCTAAAAAGGATCAGGGAAAGGAGATGAGGGAGGATTTGGAGAAGAAAGTTAACGAGTTGTTGAAAGGTTTTAAATGAACTTCTTCATCACGACGAACAAATGATCCTTCTCGTAGGGGTCAAGTATCACCTTGTCCAGGATCTTGAATTTCTTTTTGAGCTTCGCGATTTCTTGTTTGTAAATCTCTTTCGGATCTTTCACAACGTCGATCGACCTCGCTTTTATCGCGATCACGGCGAAACCGTTAGGTTTTAGGAATTGATCCGCGTTTCTTATCATTATCGGGGTCTGATCATCAGAGGCGACATCCTCGTATATCAAATCGACCTTTTCAACCCACCCGTAATCCTCAGGTTTCCTGGCATCACCGACAATCGGGACTATGTTTCCTCTTTTCTCAGCTATCGGATTCAAATCGCGCACACAGCGCTCGGAAATTTCAACACCGTATATTATACCCTCCTTTCCAATTATGTCTGAAAGGAACGTTGCGGTCTGGCCGGAAGCGATACCTAAGTAGAGGATTTTAGCGTTCTCCATTACGGGAAAGAATTTAAGACCGTTAGCTATCGCGGCTGCGGGCTTCGAGCGGTTCGGGTTCCATTCGCGGAATTCGGAATTCTTCCAAATGATCAGGTTTTTAGAATAGGTCCGATCACCTGGGATGAGATTTCGAGTGAAGATGTGCTTTCCCTTCTTCCACACGCCTGGGAATGTCTGGTTCATAATGTTAATTTGGTGCAAACCCTAATAAGAGAAACTGGCGTGACCAGGGGCTATCCCTATTGCGAGATCTCGAAGGACGACCCCTGCATATCATTTTGGCTGTATGGGAATTTTTTTACATACCACGGGATTGTCTTTTCCTTTATTGCATCTTTGATGGCAGAAATAAGAGGATAGTCAAGGCCCTCGAATTGATCCTTCATATCAAGTAATTTAAGCATGAAAGCGGGCCTGGAAGATTCGGGTGGATCATCCAAATCAAGTGCACCGTGTTTCATATAATGATCCATGGTTACTTTAACTTCGAAATATTTATTCGCGCGTTTCAAAGTCTGCATTGCGCAGGCGTCTGGTGTTGAATCGCATTCGGGCATTAAATCAATCGCTACTTCCTGGCCGCTGTTCTTGGAAAGGGTTTCAACCTTCTTCCTTGCTTCCCGATATGCGGCATGCAAAACCGGATCTTCGGATTCTGCAATTTGCTGGAACATTTCCCCAAAACCCTTCAGGTCTGTCACAAAATTAGCAAGATTCGCTCTATATCCCTTTTTTCTTGCTCCATAACCAGATAATGCTGATGCTATTTTACCTATGCTGTAAAGTACTTCCATTGCAGCCACGGTTCTGTTTATTTTGGGTTCACTCATGAAAAGGAATTCAAAGTAAATTTTAAAAAATGATACTAATCCAAGCCTAAGACTTCTGTCTTATGAGTTCAGAAATTCAGCAGGACAAGCGTTATAACCATTAAAATCATCCCTAGTATCACACCCAAGGTGACTGAATGTTCTTTCCCGTACTTATGTGCTGCAGGCAGAAGTTCGTCAAAGCTTATGTAAACCATCACCCCTGCTGCGAAAGCGAGAGCCCAGTTCACAACGAATTCCGTCAAAAAAGGCAGCAAAAAGATTATGCCGAACAAAGCGCCAATGGGTTCGGAAATGCCCGAAAGAAAGGAATACTTGAAGGCCTTTTTCCTGTTTCCCGTGGCGTAGAAAACAGGGACCGAGACTGATATGCCTTCAGGTATGTTGTGCATCGCTATTGCTATCGCTAGAACCAGTCCGACTTTTATGGAGTGAAGAGATCCTGCGAAAACAACGAAGCCCTCGGGGAAGTTGTGTATTGCAACACCGGCGGCTGTTAGGATGGAAAGCCTCATAATGGTTCTATGTCTGAAATGCCTGTGTCTGTGTCCTCCATGACCCCCGTGATCCGGTTCCTCTACTTCGTAGAAGTGCGGGATATAGAGATCGAGAAGGAATATGAAAATCATCCCTACAAAGAACCCGAAACCCGCTAGAAGCAGACCGATTGTTTGTATCGAATTGCTAAGGAGTTCGAAAAAGGAGACAGCTATCATAATGCCGGCAGAGAAACCCAGGCCTATGGCAAGGAAACGTTCAGTTGGCTTTTTCACGAAAAACGCTATTGCGGCCCCTATCGTGGTTGAGGCGCCCGCTAGGAAAGACAACAACAAACCAAGAATGACAGGATTATCCAAAATCATATTATTTATTGTCCGAGCTTAATATTAAGCTTAATTCCGCATTTTCAACCTTGAAATCTGATGTGTGAAAAACCAGGCCAAACCTTTATATATTAATTAATTATAATATTAATTAATTAAAGACTTGATTTCTGGGTCTTTCATGTCCTAGGAATTTGCACAGGTGAAAGTTTATGACTGCTGCCAAAATCGATAGTTACACCGCGAAAGAAATCAAGGTGATGGAAGGTTTAACAGCCGTTCGAAAGCGCCCTGGAATGTACATAGGTTCGACGGGTCCGCGAGGTCTCCACCACCTGGTTTACGAAGTTGTGGACAACGGAGTAGACGAAGCTATGGCAGGGTTCTGTAAAAATATAAACGTGACCGTCCACAAGGACAACAGCGTGACGGTGGTTGATGACGGGAGAGGAATTCCCGTGGATAAACATCCAAGGTTCCCTAGCAAATCCGCTTTGGAAATAGTGATGACCAAGCTTCACTCCGGGGGGAAGTTCGACCAGAAAACCTATCGGATTTCGGGTGGGTTGCATGGCGTGGGCATCTCTGTTGTCAATGCCTTATCGGAGAAATTTCTGGTTGAGGTAAAGAGGAACGGAAGGATTTACCACCAGGAATACAAGAGAGGAGATTCCATAACAAAGTTACGAACGAAAAAGGGGAGGTTCCCTTACCAGACAGGAACCAAAATAAGGTTCTGGCCTGACAGAAAAATTTTTGAAGAGACTGAATTCCATTATGATATTCTCGTTTCAAGATTGCGAGAACTCGCTTTCCTGAACGCGGGTTTGTTCATTTCGCTCAATGACGAAAGAACGAATGAAAGCGAGGATTTCAAGTTCGATGGCGGTATCGTTTCATTCGTTAACTTCCTCAACGAGAACAAGGATTGTTTGCTTGAGAAGCCGATATATTTTGAGAAGAGCAAGGATTCCACACAGGTTGAGATCGCAATTCAGTACAACACGGGCTACTCGGAAAGCATAATCCCTTTTGTCAACAACATAAATACCGAGGAGGGAGGAACCCACTTAATAGGTTTCAAAAACGCACTAACAAGGGTTATCAACAGATACGCCCAGGATAACAACCTGTTCAAGAATCACGAAAAGCTCTCCGGATCGGACGTGAGGGAAGGATTGACAGCCGTGATAAACATAAAGATGATCAACCCCCAGTTCGAAGGGCAAACCAAGACAAGGCTGGGAAATCCTGAAATAAAAAACATCATAGATTCTGTGGTTTCGGATGGCTTGAAAACCTTTCTGGATGAAAACCCGAACAAGGCAAGGTTAGTTGTTGATAAGGCGATGAACGCTTCCAAAGCGAGGGAAGCTGCCTTGAAAGCAAGAGAGCTCGTTAGAAGGAAAGGGGTTTTCGAGGGTTCTTCCTTGCCCGGGAAGCTTGCGGACTGCTCGGAGAGGGACCCTGCGAAGAGTGAGCTTTACATTGNNCGAAACAGGGGAGAAACCGCGAGTTTCAAGCGATTCTTCCTTTGAGGGGGAAGATTCTGAACGTGGAGAAGGCAAGATTGGTTAATGTCCTGAAAAACCAGGAGATACAGAACACGATAACAGCTATAGGGACAGGGGCTGGCGAATTCTTCGACGAATCGAAACTCCGCTACCATAAGATCATTATAATGACCGATGCTGATGTGGACGGCGCTCACATCCGAACGCTTCTGCTCACGTTTTTCTACCGCTACATGAAACCTTTGGTAGAGAACGGTTACGTTTATATAGCTCAACCGCCTCTTTACAGGATCAAAAAGAAGAACGAGGTTCGCTACGTTTATTCGGAAAAGGAGAAGAAAAGGGTTATGAAAAAGCTCGGTGGTAACATCCTTATCCAGAGGTTCAAGGGTCTGGGCGAAATGAACCCCAGGCAATTATGGTCAACGACAATGGATCCTGAGAAAAGGATTTTGTTACAGGTCACGCTTGAGGATGCTGTGGAAGCTGACAGAATATTCACCACACTTATGGGAGACAAAGTTGAGCCAAGGAGGGAGTTCATATACAAGAACGCAAAGTTCGTCAAGAACTTGGATGTGTGAGGTTGGATAAAATGGCGAGGGAAAAGCCTGTTGAGAAGGCAAAAACAAACGAAAAGAACGTAAAAGAACGGATAATAGAGGACGAGATGAAGCAGAGTTATCTCGATTACTCGATGTCCGTGATCGTTGGAAGAGCGTTGCCTGACGTGAAGGATGGATTGAAACCCGTTCACAGGCGAATTCTATACGCGATGCATGACATGGGGATGTTTCATTCCAAACCATACAAGAAATGCGCGAGGATCGTTGGTGAGGTTTTGGGTAAATACCACCCTCACGGAGATCAGGCTGTGTACGATGCGTTAGTTAGAATGGTTCAGTCGTTTTCCTTGCGTTATCCCTTGGTTGAGGGCCAGGGAAACTTCGGTTCGATAGACGGGGACGACCCCGCAGCTATGCGATATACCGAGGCAAGAATGCATAGGGTTTCAGAGGAGATGTTGAGGGACCTTGAGAAAGAAACGATAGAATTTCGAATGAACTTTGACGGTTCCCTTAAAGAACCGGTTATTCTGCCTGGGAAACTCCCGAACCTTCTGGTTAACGGATCTTCAGGGATAGCTGTCGGTATGGCTACGAACATCCCACCACACAACCTGAATGAGATAGCGGATGGGGTGACATCAATGATTGAAAACCCGGACATAACTGTTGAGGAGCTCATGAATCAAGTCAAAGGTCCTGACTTCCCGACCGGAGGGTTGATAATAGGGAAGCCTGGTATCATGCAAGCCTATACAACAGGAAGGGGATCGATAACTGTAAGGAGTCGAGTGGAAATCGCGAAGAGAACGGACGGGAAGGAAAGGATTATTGTGAAGGAAATTCCCTACCAGGTGAACAAGGCGAGATTGATAGAGAGCATAGCTGACCTCGTGAGGGAGAGAAGGGTAAGGGGAATCACAAACCTCCGAGACGAATCTGATAAAGAAGGGATGAGAATCATAATAGATGTTTCCAAAAGCGTTCCCGCGGATGTTGTTCTGAACAATTTGTACAAGCATACCCAGTTACAAACGACTTTCGGTGTGACACTTCTTGCTCTCGTTGATAATCAGCCGAGGGTTCTGAACCTCAAGCAGATGGTAGAGGAATTCATAAAACACAGGAAGGACGTGGTCACGAGGAGGACGAGGTTTGATCTGAAAAAAGCGAGCGAGCGAGCGCATATACTTGAGGGTTTGATTGCTGCGCTGGACAGGATCGATCCTGTGATAAAGACCATAAAATCCTCGAAAACGGTCGAAATCGCTAGAAAAAGGCTTGTTTCGAGGTTCAAGCTTTCCACAAAGCAGGCACAAGCGATACTTGAGATGCGTTTACAGAAACTCGCTTCTTTGGAACAGAAGAAGGTCAGGAACGAACACAAGGATTTATTAAAACTTATCGATGAGTTGAAAGACATCCTAAAACACGAAACCAAGATTTACGGGATAGTCAAGGACGAGATGAACGAGATGAAAAAGAAATACGGAGATGATAGAAGGACTGATATAGTGGACACAGGGGAGAGAATAGAGGAACTGGAAGATGACAGATTGGTAAAGCAGGAGGATGTTGTGATCACGTTTTCGAAGGATGATTACGTTAAGAGGATTCCTCTTGAGGAATACAAGAGGCAAAGAAGAGGGGGGAAGGGGATAATAGGAACGAGAACGAAGGAAGGAGATATTGTGAAAGAGATGTATATCACGAACACTCATGATTACCTGCTCTGCTTCACGAACAGGGGGAAAGTGTATTGGCTGAAAGCCTATCGAATCCCAGAAGTCGGGAGGTACGCGAAAGGAAGGCCGATCGTGAACTTGCTTAGAGTTGATAAAGGGGAAAGGGTGAGGGATATGATACCGGTAAAGAAATTCGAGGAAGGGCGATACATATTCTTCGCCACGAAAAAGGGACTGGTGAAGAAGACCTCACTTCTAGAATACAGCAGACCTCTTTCCTGCGGTATATGGGCGATAAGGTTAAGGGAAGATGACGATTTGGTGGAGGCGAGGTTAACGAACGGGTATAGTGAAATAATAATAGGAACGAAATTGGGGCAAGCTATTAAATTTAATGAAAAGCGCGTAAGACCCACTAGCAGGAATACAATGGGAGTTGTAGGGATAAGATTCAAGAAAAAGGACGATGAAGTTATCGGGATGTGTAAAGTTGAAGAGGGAGGTTTCTTGTTTGCGACCACTGAAAATGGTTTCGGGAAAAGAAGTAAATTTGAATTATACAGGTTGACAAACAGAGGAGGAAAAGGAGTTATTAATCTAAAGGTTACAAAGAAAACCGGTAATGTGATTGGAATAACACCGTTAAAAGAAGATGATGAAATCATGTTTATATCGAAAAACGGGATGATCACCAGAACCATCGCGAAGCAGATCAGAGAAACCGGGAGGAGTGCTTCAGGGGTATATGTAATGAGATTAAACGAAGGGGACAAACTGGTTTCTTTCGCGAGGATAAAGGAAGGGGAATGAACACACAGAGTTTAAATTTCTAGTTTCTATCTAACCAGTATGGGGAAAACTAAGAATTTTGTGTATTCAAGTCTGTTTGTCATATCTATTACCTTTTATGGGGCCTTTGTTGGTTCACATGAATCATATCAGGTAATGAAAGAAGTGTATAAACTTAAACCGGAATTCACCGAGGAAGGGAAGCCATATCCTGTCAAAGAGCTGGCTGAAGTGGAAGGGCCTTCGCCGAACAAAAATGGAGCCGTTAAGGGTGGAATTATAGGTTCTTCGTCGTCAGTATTTGGCCTTTGTGTTTATAGTACCCTGAAAAGAAAAAGGCGGAGAAGTTAGTTTTTTAAACCGAAAAATATCCTATAATCATGGTCAGGGTGGAGTTCTGTCTATTGGATATAGATTACGTCGTTGAGGATGGGAAGCCCGTTGTAAGGCTGTGGGGGAAGACAAAGAACGGGAAGAGCGTTTTAGCGATGGATAGGGGTTTTGAGCCGTATTTTTACGTGGAAGTGGAGAAGGAGTTTTTGAAGACGAACGAGCTTGATAATCTCAAGAGGAGGATCGGGGAGCTCAAGGAATTCGGGGAGAAGGTCAAAAAGATCGAGTTGGTGGAGAGGAAATACCTCGGGGGGAGGAAGACGTTCCTAAGGATTTTACTTTCCAATCCAAGGGACATCCCGGATCTCAGGGAAATCGTAAAGGACTGGAGAGGAATAAAGAACATCTACGAATATGACATTTCGTTTTACAGGCGTTACCTGATAGATAAGGGATTGAAACCGATGGGCTGGGTTTCGATTGAAGGGGAGAAGGGGAAAAGCGATCTCGTTGTTGATCAGGTTTTCGAGGTAAAGGGGATAAAGCATTCCGAAGGTGGATACCCGAAGTTCAGGATAATGTCGGTTGATATCGAGATGTGCAACAATGAAGTGATCATGATATCAATGGTTTTGAAAGGGTTCAGGAAGGTTTTAACATATGGGTGGAAGGAGGAGGGGAGGAAATACGTGGATATCCTAAAGAATGAGAAGGAGATGATAAAGAGGTTTGTTGAGATTACGAAAGAGAAAAATCCGGACATAATCGTGAGTTACAACGGGGATCTGTTCGATTTTGCGAAACTCAGGGAAAGGGCAGAACACTATAAGCTTCCGCTCTCTTTGGGCAGGGATAACGAAACCCTCTCCTTCGCTAGAAGGGGGAGGATATCTTCCGCAAAGGTGACAGGGAGGGTTCACGTAGATCTTTACAACTTCATCTTCCACATACTGGGGTCTTCTATGCTTTCGGAAACCCTTACGCTTGATATGGTTTCACATGAGCTGCTCGGGTTTGGCAAGAAACCGCTCGAATGGAGGGATATTGAAAAGATGTGGAAACAAAGGAAAGGGTTGAATAAGATTTCGAAATACTGCGAGTGGGATTCTGAACTTACCATAAAGCTTTCCGAACGTTTGCTCTACCAGATATTCGAGCTCTGCAGGATTGTGGGGCAGAGCCTTTTCGATGTGACCAGGATGACCTATTCGCAGCTTGTGGAGTGGCTATTGATAAGGAAAGCGTACGAAAAGGATGAGATGGCTTTGAACAGGCCGAAATTCGATGAGATCAAGAGGAGGAGGGAAGCTACTCCTTATGCTGGAGGCTACGTCCTGCCTCCTGAACCAGGAATACATGAAAACATCGCTCTCTTCGATTTCGCTAGTCTTTATCCTTCCACCGTGATAACCCATAACATTTCGCCAGAAACACTAGATAAGGATGGAGATGCGAAAGAAAAAAACAAAGTTCCTGACAGCAAGCATTTCTTTTCCTTGAAAAAAAAGGGGTTCATTTCCGAGATAATAGAGGACCTCGTGAAGAAAAGGATGGAGATAAAGAAGGAGATGGGTTCGGCGAAACCGGATTCCCCCGGACATAAGGATCTGTACAACAGGCAGTACGCCTTGAAAGTTTTAGCGAATGCCAGCTACGGTTACTACGCGTATGCGGGCTCGAGATGGTATTCTAGGATATGTGCGATGTCGATAGCAGCCTTCGGAAGGTATTATATACAAAAGGTCATAAATTTCGCAAAGGATAAGGGGTTCGAGGTGATATACGGGGACACGGATTCCATGTTCCTCGCGAACTGCAGTGAATCAAAGGCGAAGGGATTTCTTGAGGAGGTGAACGTGATCCTTCCGGAAACCATGGAACTGGAATTCGAGAACATCTACAAGTCAGGGATCTTCGTCCCAGCCAAAACCGGGATGACAGCAAAAAAAAGATATGCTCTCCTTGACAAGGACGACAGGATAACGATAAGGGGATTCGAGAAGGTGAGGAGGGACTGGTGTAAAATAGCGAAGGACACGCAGGAAAAGGTTTTGTTTGCGATATTGAAGGACAGGAACAAGGACAAGGCGGTCAAGATAGTGAGGGGTGTGATAGATAGAATAAGGAAAGGGAAAGTTGACATCAAAGATCTCGTGATTTACACGCAGATAACAAAGTCCATCGAAAAGTACGAGCAGATAGGGCCTCACGTAGCAGCTGCTAAAAAGTACGTCGCTCGCGGCCATACCATAAAGGAGGGTTCTGTAATAGAATACGTGATAACGAAAGGAGCGGGCTCGATCTCGAGCAGAGCGGAACCGTTCGAGTACGCGGATAATTACGATCCCGAATATTACATAAACAACCAGATACTGCCAGCATCCATGCGAATTCTTCACGGCCTCGGGTTCACGGAGGAGGATGTTCTGGAGGAACCTCCGGGACAGAAATCGCTCGAAACCTTCATGAAGAAATCACTCAAGAACAAGCTCAGGGAAAGGTTCGAGAAGTTCAAGGGTGAGTGATTTAATTTTATAGGAATGTTGATACAATTATAAAGAGGTTAAAATATGATAGAGTGGGAAAAACTTACAATACCTGGGATAAGTAAATTGGATAAAACTATGAAAGTGATCATACCAGTAGGTTCTATAGAGGCTCATAATGATTTTTTGCCATTAAACACGGATAACATCATCTCACAGGGTTTTGCAAAGATTGCCTGTGAAAAAACAAATTCTATCTTAGGGGCGCCAATAACCATAGGCCATGGAAGTTCTATAGACGATCCCGGCACAATCAGTATTTCAGAGAAAATCTTAAAGGAAATGATAAAAGAGGTCTGTAGGGAATATTATTCATATGGCTTTAGAAAGATTTTTATTCTCAATGGTCACGGGAAAAACAGGGAGATTATAGATCAAGCGATAAGGGATTTATCTGATTTAAAAGATTTAAAGATAGATTCTGCTGGATGGTGGAAATTCACAAAAGAACGGGTTCCCCATACAGGCAAAGTGGAAACTGAGGTATTTTTAATGATAAATAAAGATTATAGTTTTGAAGATTCAAAAATAGGGGATAAGGAAAATGCTGAAAGGATTTACGAGGAAGTTGTTGAAAATTTAACTAGTTATTTGAATAATTTCTAATATATTGTAAAATTGTGTGAAAAAATGTACGTGACTAACAAGGCTTTTATATCAGAAGAGTTATTGTTAGATAAAGAAAAAAAGATCAGACTATTCGGGCGTAAAAAATTCTTGCTCTATCCTTTAGGAAGAAATGCTTTGTATTATGGTCTAAAGCAATTGAACATTTCGAAAGGGGATACTGTTCTGCTCCCTTCGTTTTTGTGCAGGACTATTGTGGAGGGATTTGATTACAATGTAAAATTTTACAATGTAAAAAGAGACTTCTCCGCTGATCAGGTTGATATTGAAAAAAAAATTGATGAAAATACAAAAGCTGTTATGATTATACACTATCAAGGCTTTCCGCAAAATATAAAAGAGATATCTAAAATATGCAAGGAATGTGATGTTTTTTTGATAGAGGATTGCGCCCGTGCTCTATTTAGTAAATATCGTGGAAAAAGGCTCGGTTTTTTTGGTGATATAGGTTTCTATAGCATAAGAAAAGTTATTCCTTCTGTTATAGGAGGGGCTTTAGTTATCAATAACAAAAACATAGATTCCCCTTCACATAAATCTGTAAAAATCTCAAGGAGACATGAAGAGTTCGTAAATGACAGAATAGAAAAGTTCAAGAAAAATTATTATAACTTCAAGAGAGATGCACTGAAAAGGGATCGTGAAAATTGGATCAAAGACAAATGGGTTGAACGAGAATTATTTAAAAATACTTCTATTTATTTTGACTTGCCAAAACCGATAAAAAATATTATGGCTAATGTAAACGAGAAGCAAATAATAAAAAAGAGGGTGGAAAATTTTAAGTTACTGTCAGAAATTTTAGATAAACATATTGAGAGGATATTTGATGAGTTGCCTAAAGGAATTTGCCCTATAAACTTTCCAATTCTTATAGATAATAGGAATAAAATAAGAAATTTGGTTTGGGATAAGGGAATTGAAACTCTCATACATTGGGATAGCCTGATGCCTGAGAAAGCTAAAAAGAATCCGAATACGATGTATTTGGCAAAGCATGAGTTAAGTCTACCTGTACATCATGATTTAGAAGAGGAGCATATCAGATGGATGTCCTCAGAGATAAATAAAATTTTAAGATAATTATGGAGTTAACTATCTTTTATCGTTTCTTACGTATTTCAAAATCTGCGTCTGTTTCGCGCCCATCTTCTTGTAGAAGTCAACCGAAACAAGGTTTCCGAGAAGGTCTATAAGTATATCGCTTGCCATATCCGGATACCAGTAATTCAGGAAAGACGTGCATTCGGCCTCCATTACCACGTTATTTTCTATGAACATTGGTTTTTTGATTCTTAATGCTTTCTGGCCTTTGAAAATGGACTCTACTGTTATTTTCGGATATGTGTTGGAATTAAGAGCTGACCTGACAGCAGCCATGAAATTTTTCTCATTGAATTCTTTTTCTAACCTTCTGATCTTATTTTTCTCTGCATATTTCTTCATGACTTCAATATCGGAGAGTACATGTTCCTTATACTCTACCTTCATTTTACTCAGATCGAATTCGGAAAAAAGCCTTTTTACTTTTTCTATAACCCTTTTTTGTTCCAGCATTACGTATTCCTTGTAGTATTTTGAAATTCTCTTGAAAAATGGTTCGTATTTCTTGTTTATCCTTTCCGAAATGGTTTCAATGATTTTCTTGTCCACTCCCTCTCCCTGATATGTTATAACGTCTATCAAAGAGGGGAAATTCTTGAGTCTCGTGTAACACCTGTGTACGAACACTATCACGTTCCCTGACCTTTTAACTGACCTCCAGAAATCGTTATAAATAGAGAGTCTTTTTTTGTAGTCAGCTTCGTTTGCAGAAGCCCATGCATATTCCTTCCTGTAATTATGCAATCTTTTTCTGAACTTGTCCTTTATGAATTGATCAAAAAGGTTTACGGAAATCTCTTTAGGAGGAATGTTTCTGTTGAGATCCACCCCGTACATCATCTTTCTGGGCATGCCGGAAATAATTAATGTTCCGCCTGTTTTAAGCCAGCAATGAGAGGCTACAGTGTCTGTGTTTTCATCCCTGGATGTAGATACCTCTAGAGCAGGACCTGAGTGCGGGCAGGCCCATACTGGTCCGTGTCCGTTTCTGTAAACTATAAAACCAAGCTTGAAATCAATGTCGAGAAACTTCATATATATATTAAGGTTGAGGAAATAAAAAATATATCCTCTTTCAATGTTCTTCACCGATTTCTATTTTTAACCTTCTTAATCAGATGTCCAGCTATTTTCTCAGCAACATTTATTCCCGTTACCCTTGTGAACTCGCGAAATTGTGGTGCCCAGTTCACCTCTAATACAGTTGGCTTATTGTTATATTCTATGAAATCAACACCAACAATTTCATAACCAAAAAGTTTAGTTGCTTTCAGAGCAAGCTTTTTCATTTTTTTATCTATATAATATTTTTTACCTTTTCCACCAGCAGCTACATTTGACCTGAACTCGCCACTTTTAGCTATCCTACGCATGGCTCCTATCACTTCATTTCCTATTATCATAACCCTTGTGTCCTCCCTAGCAGATGGAATAAATTCTTGAACATACAGATATTCATTTTTACTAGATTTGGTAGACCTCGAAAGTTCTTTTTTATTGTTAATCTTGAATACCCTTTCCCCTCTATGAACAAAAATATCCTTTGCTACAAGAGGGTATTCAAATAATTTATCCACAGTAGAAAGATTCTTTGATATAGAGAAAAATGTTTTTGGGTGGGATAAATTCTTTAAACATAAATCTAATGCTATGGTTTCTTTATGAAATCTTATACATTCAGGGTTTTCAATAAGTTTTACATTCATTTTCTTCCAATATCTCCATAATAGATTTATAACTTCTTTCCATTCCTCTTTTCCTGTCCTTAACAACGCAAGATCAGGTTTTTTTAATTCATTTTGATAGGAAAAAACCTTAACTTTGTTTGGTTCTAGTATGAAAGAAATAGATTGTATTGGTACGAATTTGCATTGCATTCCACTTTTCCTTAGTTCTTTTAAAATCTGTTTGTTTTCCCAAGAATATCTATGAGAAACTATGTAAAAAAGCATAATCATCACCTTGTTTTATCATATAGCCTCACAACATCCCATATTATCTTTGCGGTTAATTCTGGTCTAAGCAAGCATAAAAATTCATTACACTCCACTTCTAATTTAATACCCCGTATTTTTTTGATAATATGAGCTAGTTTACCAGAAAAATTATATTCAAGGGTTAGCTTTAATTGATTTGAAATTTTTAAACACTTTTCAACCAATGTCATAAAATTCTTCTCATTTATTGCCGTCTTTTTTCCTAAAAATTTTTCAATCCTTTCAATACTTTTTTCATATTCAAAGAAAACATCCTTATTTTTTAGGTCAAAACAACCGAATATTGCCTTTACTCTTTCCATATCTATTTTTGTTTCTAACTTTAGATATTCTTTATAGAAAGAAAACAAGTTTTTGAACTCATCCTCATATTTTTTATTCAGCACTTCTATTATTTTCTTGAGTTTTTTTCGAGATTTGTTATCGAAACACACCCAATCCATTATACTTGGGTGATTGCTGATAAACGTCCATTGGGTATGGATAAAAACCAATTGGGGTTCATTTTTTATTTGGGTCAAAAAATTTTCATACATTTGTTTCTTGAAATTATACTCATTTTTATTCAGAGCAACGAATGCGAATTTTTTTTCAAATTCTCCCTTTTTTTCATAATCATTTTTAATGAAAAATTTTCTGGAATTCAATGCTATATCTAATGGTGGTATTTTTCTACAAAAATCAACTCCGTATAATTTTTCCCTAGGTATTAATGATATTATTGCCTTGCCACCATATTTTAACAGGTTCATTGCTACCTGTTCTGTGTATCTATCACGAGTTATAGGGTTTAGTAAGGTGATACCTGAATGTGGTACTACATAGGTTGGTCCAGGATTTTCTGAGTTTAAAATAAGAAAACCGTTTTTTAATACAGTTTTCACAGGTTTCACCTCATTAATAATTTAGACATATATTTAAATTGAATCTTTAATTAATAACATTATCAAAGTCGATGGACACAGGTTGCACCTGTGTCATACGAAAAATGCCGATGTGGCTCAGGGGTTAGAGCGCTGCGCTCATAACTTTCGTTATGAGCTTGGAGATTCCGAAAGGTTCTTCGGGGTCGATGATATAATTTGGACACGTCTGCGGAAATTTCGGGAGACGCAGATTTTATCTGCGTCATTTGTGGGATACGCAGAGGTCGCGGGTTCAAACGCGCAGATTGGATTTGTAAAATTCCTTTGACAGGCTTGTCCTGTCTTGCGCTGGTCTTCCCGCCATCGGCATGGGGATTGAATGAGAAGAAAGCGAAGGGGTGAGAAGAAATTCGAGTCCATAAAGACAAAGGTAAAACCGATAAAAAGTGAAAAGATAAGCAAGGTCGCGGAACTTGAGGAAAGGAAAAAGAGAGAGGTCATAAGGGAGGGGAAGGGTTTTCCTTTGATCTACGCTGTTTTGATAGTTGTTGTGGCAGCGGTTATAGGATGGGTTTTGCTGTCCATGCCTCCATCTATCCCAAGGAACACCAACCCTGTTGGGGAGGGGGATATAGCCCAGATAAGATACACAGGGAAGCTCCGGAATGGGAGTGTTTTCGATTCTGGAAATTTCACTTTTAGGGTTGGGACAGGTGAGGTGATCAGCGGGGTAGATCAGGCGGTCGTGGGTATGAGGATAGGGGAGAGCAAAACCATTACGCTTCCGCCCGAGCAGGCATACGGGTATTATGATCCCAACAGAATCCTTTCGATCCCTTTGGTTCAGGAGCTCAACAGAACGGAGGAAACGTCAGTGGAGATTTTCAGGCTCACCTTTGAGGAAGAGCCTGCTTTAAACAGAATGTATCAGCTTGAAGGAATGGAATGGCCAATAAGGGTAATCGAAATACGGAACCAGACCGTTGTGATGAGATACGAACCCGAAGACGGGATGGTGTTTGAAATGAAAGATTCCGTGGGGAACGTTTACGGGACTTCGCGCGTATCGGTTGAGGGGGGAAAGATAATCGTAACCTCCTATCCTGTAGAAGGGAGCTTGGTTACAACGGTTGTTGGAGCGGGAAGGATAACGGATGTTAACGAAACGCACATGAGAATGGATTTCAATCACAACCTTGCGGGGGAAACCTTGATCTTTGAAATCACGCTTCTCAATTTCTTATCTTAGGCAGGCTCTGGATGAACAAGAACGGAAGAAATGGAGTCTATTTTCTTTTTGAGTTTTTCCTCAACCATTGTTGCTATCTTATGTGCTTCTGAGAGCTTCATCCCCTTGTCTATATTTACGTGTATGGTGACGAAGGCGTTCGGTCCCAGATAGTGGATCTTTATGTCATGAACATTCTTAACCTCTTTAATTTCGGAAGTTATGCTTTTTATCTCGGAAAGTATTTCATCCGAGGGCACCTCGCCCATAAGAGAACGAATGTTTCTTATGCCAAGGTCGAAACCGATCTTTATTATCCAGAGGGAGACAAGAATTCCAGCGAGAGGGTCAAGCACGCTGAACCCTACCCGAGCGCCTGCAACCCCTATGAGAACCGCCACAGATGTGTAGAAATCCGACTTATGATGGTACGCATCAGATATCAGGGCGGGGGATCTCGTTTCCCTTCCTATCTTCAGAACGAAAAAGGTCATCCAGTATTTCACCACGATTGAAATTACAACAACTATTATCGCTATCGTTCCTGGGGTGTACACCTTCCCTGTAAGGATTTCGAAAACGGAATTCCTTATGAACTCGAAACCTATAATTCCTAGGACTATCGCTACTATCAAGCCCGCGATAGGTTCTGCATCACCATGCCCGTACGGATGGTATTTGTCCGGGGGTTTCTTCCCTACTTTGAGACCTATCCAAACAACCACGCTCGTTAGCATGTCCGAAAGGCTGTGAAGTGAATCCGCGATCACTGCTAGCGAGTTCCCGAGAATCCCTGCAAAGAGTTTCATAAGGCCCAGAAGAAGATTCCCTAATATCCCCAAAAATACGCCTATTCTTGCCTTCCTATACCTTTCAGATAGGTTCATCGGTTAATACTTGCCTAAGAAGGAATAAATTATTTCTTGAACTTCCCGACCTTGTCAATCATATCCACGTGTGTGATAAAAAGCGAGCGACAACAATACCTTTCAACCCCAAGCGAATCCAGGACCTTCTTTGGATCCGCTCCTTTTTCTACTTGTTTTCTATACTTCTCCCATAGATGTCCAACGGGCTTTCCGCAGGTCATGCAACGGATGGGTATTATCATACGTTCACCATATCTTTTTTCGTATAACGCATACCTTGTATGCGTCGCTCGTTATATTAATTGAAACAAGTTTTTATAAGTTTAACCGGCGTGTTTTTTCAAAAACTTCATTACCTTCTTCTTTGTCTCCTCGGAGATCTTAATTATCTCTTCAAGTCCTTCCATTTTCCTGTCTATGCTCAGTAGTCCCATGTTTCACACCTTTAAGTATGAAAATTAGTATCGATTACTTAAAAGTTTTTTGATTTTTGAATTGAAAGCTCGTGCGCAAACCTTAACGGCTCGGGGAGTTTCGAATTTCTCATACATTCCCTAGCGATGTTTAGGGATTTCTCCAGTGAAACCATGTGACCTGAGGAAACGAATATGGGATTACAACCCTTCTTCGTCTTAAAAACCCATCCCACCTGCTTACCTTCGAAAATTAGCTTCGAATATTCCCCCGGTTTTTTAGGGATTTTATATTCTCCCACCAGCCTTTTCTGCGCGACTCCGATCGTGGGTTTGTTCAGAAGTACGCCAACATGCGTAGCCAGACCCGCTCGCAAAGGATGAGCGATACCCTGGCCGTTAATCATTAGAACATCTGGCTTGGTTTTCAATCCTTCATAAGCTTTCATTATCAGAGGCCCTTCCCTGAAGGAAAGGAATGTGGGTATGTAAGGGAAGCGTGCGTATGTCTTAACTATCCTTTTCTCCACTATTTCCAAATTTTCGAAGTCTAAGACCACGCCCGCTGAATGCGCTTTTTCTTTTGAATATGAAACATCAAAACCTCCCGCTGTTTTTATTTTCTTGGGAGGTTTGTCAACAAGGACAACTTTTTTTGATATTTCGAGTTGTTCCTTCCTAAGTTTATCCAAATCGAATTCTTGCATAAATTAATATTGTTAAGTAAAATATTATAGGTATCGGGGCCGTGGTGTAGTTAGACCCTTTTCCGAAATTAGCGAAAGTCTACGGAAAGGATCCTGCAATGGTCTAGCATTGCAGCATGGGGCGCTGCCGACCGGGGTTCAAAGGATGTTTAGCAGGTTTCACCTGCTTCTGTCTGAAGTTCCTCGCGGCCCCATCAATCTTTTATAAAGGATATATCTATTGTCTGGGTATTTGTCCAGGTTGGCTCCTCAGAAGTTAAAGTAATATCACAAACTAAGTCAAACCCTTTTTCCATGTATTTTATATCAAAATATAGATAATAATGGAAATACCACTCTGCTGTATCTGTGGGATAAACGGGGTCTAATTTGGAAATTAATTCTCTTTCCTCCAGATTAAGATAAAAGTAGTCTCTTACACGTATCTCTTTATAAAAATCTTCATCAGAGTCCAGGACTGTTCTATTTTCAGAATAACATTCGAATGAAGAACTAATCATTCCCGCTTCTTTTTCACCGACATTTTTAACAATTGTGTGAATTCCTCTCCGGACAGATTCGTAAGGAGATATTTGGTGTGTAAACGAAAACTTGTTATTCTCTGTTTTGTTGCATACAATTTCCTTATAGCCAAGGCAATTGTAAGAATATGTTTCTTCGCTTTTTGATAAATCAGAAGACAACACTATTTTTGCAGAACAATTATGACCGCAATCATCTGAACATCCCCTTTTGTATCTGTCTAGATTTGTATCGTATTTACAAACATTTTCCTCCGAAGAACATGCCCCATCACCGCAATATTCTGTAGTTTCACATTCACCACAATCCTGAGGACATGAGGAACAATCTTCATTGAAATCACAATTACCATCACCACAATATGTTTTTGGCTCCACCGGCTCATCAGTATCACAAATATTGTTACCGTTCTGGTCCAGACAGCAACCATATCCTTTTACGATATATGGTGGGTTACAAACTGGTCCGGATGGTCCGGTAGGTTGCTGAACACATCCGGAAATGAACAAAACTAGAGAAAAAAGGATTATAAGTATGGTTATTTCTTTAAACATGCTTAAAATTACATCAAAGGATTTAAAAATAAAATCCTCACGGTTCCATCAAAAACTAGTTGTTCTTTTTCTCCACTTCTCCGCGAGCTCGGGGTTCTCGATCGCTTCCTTGAATTTCAAAAGGCCTTCCCTTATGCCATCCACATCGATCCCGGAATAGGCGATCCTTATGTATTCCCTCCCCTCCCCGTCCATGGGGGTTCCGAAGTGCTTTCTCGTGCAGAAGGAAACGCCTGTTGTTTCGAGCATGAATTTCCTGAACTCTTCCACGTCTGTGAATCCAAGGTTTTTCATCGCCTCCGTAATGTCAGGGAAGAGGTAGAAAGTGGAATTCGGTTTGATAAGCCTCACGCCTTTTATGCTTTCCAGGATCTCGCAGGCTGTGTCCCTCCTCTTCCGAAGGATTTCAACTATTTTTCTCGCATCGTCCTGGCAAGACTTAAGGGCTTCTAACGCTCCAAACTGAATGAAATGGTTCGAGCAGGATTCGTCATTGACGTTCAGCCTTGTTATCTGCTTTATCATCCATTCTGGCCCTATCGCTGCCCCAAGCCTCCAGCCCGTCATGGCGAACTTTTTGGAGAATGTGTAAAGTATCACCGTCCTTTCAAACATATCGGGGTAGGAAGCAATGCTCTTTTGCTTGCCGGAATATGATATGTCGAAATACGCCTCATCGCTGAGAATGAGGAGATTGTGCTTCACGCATAGCTCTGCGAGTTTTTCCATCTCCTCTTCACTAGCTTCCGCCCCTATCGGGTTTTGGTAATTGTTGAATATGAAAAGCTTCGTTTTCGGGGTTATGGATTTTTCGATGGATTCGAGATCAAGGGAGAATCCGTCTTCCTTGGCTTTGAAACCGTATGGTTTCACGATACCCCCGTGGAAGCGTATTTGAGATTCGTATATCGGATATCCGGGGTTAGGATAGAGGACCTCGTCTCCCGGATTCATGAAGGCAAGTATGAACTTCGCTATTACGGGTTTCCCTCCCGGCTGGATGGAGACGTTTTCCTTCTTCAGATCCAAACCCCTTAATTTTCCCTCCTCTTTTGCTATGACTTCCCTGAGCTCGGGTATCCCAGCACTCGGACAGTATCCCGTTTTTCCCTTATCCAGTGCTTTTTTCGTGGCTTCGATTATTCCAGAGGGTGTGCGAATGTTAATGTCCCCTAAATGAAATGGATATACTTTCTTCCCTTTCGAGGCGAGTTCTTTCGCTTCGGCGGAAATGGCAAAAGCGGTTTCCGTCCCAAGCTTTTTCATTCTCTCTGCTATTCTCAAATCATTCACCTTTTCATTCTTTTCATTACGTTTTCTACCGCCTTTATTATGTCTGTGCTTTTAAGGTTGAATTCCACCATGAGTTCATCTGGTTCCCCTGACTCTCCGAACCGGTCAAGAATGCCCACGCGCTTGATCGGGACGGGGTAATTTTCCACAATCACTTCCGCTATCGCAGAACCGAATCCTCCCGCCACCTGATGTTCTTCTGCGGTGACTATTCCTCCCGTCTCTTTCGCGGCCTTTATTATCATTCGCTCGTCAATAGGTTTAACCGTGTGCATGTTCACTACCCTCGCGTCTATTCCTTTACTTTCGAGCTCTTTCGCAGCTATCAATGCCTCGTAAACCATCGGTCCGCACGAGAATATTGAAATGTCGCTTCCAAACCTATAAACTTCGGCTTTGCCTACCCTGAACGGGGTTTTTTCAGTGGTGATCATAGGAACTTTTTCCCTACCGAACCTTAGCATAACAGGTCCGTATATCTTCGAAGATTCTATTGTCGCTTTCTTCGTTTCAAGATAATCCGTTGGGACTATGACTTTCATGTTCGGTAAAATCCGTGAAAGTGTTATCTCCTCTAAAGACTGGTGAGTCGCTCCGTCCGGACCAACCGAAACCCCTCCGTGCGCCCCACCTATCTTAACGTTGAAATCTCCGTAAGCGACTGTCGTTCTCATCTGGTCCCAGGCGCGACCAGTGCAGAACACACCGTAAGTGCTCACGTAGGGAATCTTGCCTGCTGAGGCGAGTCCAGCTGCGATCCCCATCATGTCCTGCTCCGCGATTCCCACCTCCACGAACCTCTCCGGGTATTTCTCCGCAAACCAAAGAGCTCGAGTAGAATCAGAAAGATCTGCGCAGAGTACAACAACATCCTTGTTTTTCTTTCCCAATTCAACCAAACCCTCTCCATAACCGTTCCTAGTAGGGATCTTTTCAACCTTGTCGTAAAGATTCTTCACCAAATGAATTTTCGGGTTTAGTCCTGATCTCATTCGCCCGCCTCCAGTTCTTTCAGAGCGATTTCGGCCTGTTCTTTCGTGGGAGCTTTCCCGTGCCATTCCGCCTTGTGCTCCATGAAGGAAACACCTTTGCCCTTTACCGTGTTCGCGAGAATAACAGTCGGCTTTCCCTTGAACTTCCCTGCCTTCTCAAAGGCCTTTATGAGTTCTTCAAAACTGTGACCATCCACTTCTATAACATTCCATCCGAAAGCTTTCCATTTGTCCGCGAGGGGTTCGAGGTTCATAACCTCCTTTGTGAACCCGTCTATCTGCAAACCGTTAACATCAACTATTCCGCAGAGGTTATCGAGCTTGTAATGGGCCCCTGTCATCGCGGCCTCCCATATCTGCCCTTCATCGCATTCGCCATCCCCCATTAAACAGTAAATCCGTTGATTTCGTTTATCTATTTTGAAAGCTATTGCTATCCCCACGGCGATAGAAAGCCCCTGCCCGAGGGATCCGCAAGAGGTTTCTAGATACGGGAGCTTTTTCCTGTCCGGGTGTCCCTGAAGCCTCGAACCGAGTTTTCTAAGCGTAAGCAGTTCATCTGGATGGTAATAACCCCTCCTAGCAAGGGTTGAATACAAAGCGGGGCAAACATGTCCTTTTGAAAGGACGAATCTGTCCCTATCCTTCCATTTATGGTCTTTCGGGTTATGGTTCATCACATGGAAATAAAGGGAAACCATGATCTCAACGGAGGAGAGAGCTCCTCCTGGGTGCCCGCTTCCTGCCTCAGCGGTCATCCTGATTATGTCCTTCCTTATTTCCTTCGCGACCATTTTCATCTCTTTTATTCCGTGTTTCATTTTACCACGCTTTTTAGTGAGAATATAATTTCTATTTTTGAAATTTAAATTTTTTGTTCTCCAAAGGTATGATAATTTAACAGTATTACAGTCTTGCTGTCCACCCCCCGTCCACAACTAGGGCGTGACCGGTTGTGTAATCCGAGGCCTTGGAAGCCAAATAAATAACGGAGCCCATAAGCTCTTCAGGCTTCCCGTATCTTCCTAGCGGAACTCTTTTTTTCATCATATTAATGATATTTACATCTTTTATTAGTTCCTCTGTCATTTTTGTTGCGAATAATCCCGGGCATATTGCATTTACCTGGATGTTGTAAGGTCCGAGTTCCGTGGCCAAAGTCTTTGTCAATAAGATTATACCTGCTTTGCTCGCGTTATAAACAGCTGAAAGGGAGAAAGCTAGCTTACCTGCGATGCTTGCTATATTTATAATCTTACCTGATTTCTGCTTTATCATTTCCTTGCCGACTTCCTGTGCACAAAAAAACTGACCTTTCAGGTTTACATCGATTACATTGTCCCAATCTTTTTCCGTTATCGTCCAAGCTGGTGACATTTTGAAAATGCCTGCATTGTTCACCAATACATCAATCCTGCCGAATTTGTCTTTCGCTTTCTTTACCATCCCTTCTATATCATTCCTTTTGGTTACGTTAACTTTTGCCCATATCGATTCCCTACCGAGTTTTTTTATCTCATTTACAGTGTCCGTTTCCCCTGAGGTGTGAGTGGCAACAACATCCGCTCCTGCCCTAGCTAAACCGATAGCCATAGCTCTACCTAAACCTTTTGAAGCGCCCGTAACAATGGCTACCTTTCCTTCCAGACCGAAAAGCTCTTTCATCTCGATCACTCCTCACCTCTTCTCAAAGGTATGATAATGTAATATATTGTATGATAAGTCTAAAAAAGTTTACGGTCTGGATTTAAACTTTTATTCTGCCCGTCTCAAATAATAATATGAAACCGAACTTCGATAAAAGATGTAAGAAACTTAAGAATTTGATGGGAAAGAAGGGGATGGATGCGGTTTTGACATCGAACCACAACGATGTATTCTATTATACAGGGTATACCGGGCTGAAAGAAGATCGTATATTCATGATTTTCCCGCTTGACGGGAAGCCGAAACTTATCGTGACCACCTTGGAGAACGAGGCCTCCCTGAAATACCCGAACGTTGTGTATATCGATAGGATAAAGGATTTTCTTGATCAGGTAAAATCTTTCGAAAAATTTGGTTACGATGAGAAATACTTAAGCGTTCTCCTTTTCAAGGAACTCGAGAAATCTAACTTGAAACTCGAGCCCGCGGGAAAGATGTTCGAGATTCCCAGGATGATCAAGGAAAATTACGAAATCGAGCAAACTAAGAAAGCGATAAGGATAACGAAAAAGGTTTTTGAAAAGATCGGAAGTGGACTTGTTGGAAAGAATGAAAAGGAAATAGCGAACGAGATAGACATAGAGTTCAGAAAACAGGGAGTGGACAACGCGTTCGAGAATATCGTTTCTTCCGGAAAGCAGTCCGCTTTCGTCCATCACAAACCAAATGAAAGGGTAATCAAGGCGAAGGACAACGTATTGATTGATATAGGCTGCAGGTTCAACATGTATTGTTCTGACCTCGCTCGGATCTTTTTCAAAAAATTGGGTAATAAAAAGCGAAAGGTATACGAGGACGCGAAACATGTACACGATGAGATAATCGACATTATAAGAGCAGGAGTAGCGTACAAGGATGTTGAAAGTGTGCAAGAAAGATTTTTCAAAATTAAAGGCTACAGGGTTTTCCACAATTTCGGGCACGGGGTAGGTTTATCCGTGCACGACCCCGTGAGCAATATCCTCAACAGAAACGAAATCCTTACAGTAGAGCCAGGAATTTACGTAAAGAACGTAGGTGGGTTTAGGATAGAGGATATGGTTTTGGT
>JABAOF010007217.1_pt2 | contig 36829 bp, 29 predicted proteins | sample 7062171 | NCBI WGS metagenome assembly JABAOF01 (sample SAMN14538628, study PRJNA623070) | marine sediment metagenome | biome: marine biome [ENVO:00000428]; feature: marine pelagic biome [ENVO:01000023]; material: deep marine sediment [ENVO:00002113] | place: India: Gulf of Khambhat ...
GGTGACCCCGTGCTCCTTGTGGTTGATGCCGACCCGCTTGCTCGACATCACGCCCCGCCCGAGCACATAGCCCCGCCTCTCCGAGAGCTTCGCGATCTGTTCGACCATGGCGTCGTGCATGTTTTCGTCGGGCCCGAGCTCGATCGGCTCTTCCTCACCCCAGTAATCCACCACGCGGGGGTTCACTGCCCGCCCATCTCTCGTCACGAATATGTCAAGGAACGCGTTTATAAAACCGTACTGGAGCCGATGGAGCCGCTGGGTTTCCCCCTCGCGGCCAACCGTGCCCTCGGCGTCGAGAATCGCCACCATCTTTGAGCCGCCCTCGTAGATATCCTTGTTCTTCAGATGCTGCGTGTGTGCAAGAACGCAGACCTCACGGAACAGGGGGTTGGCGTTGGTGACGTAATCGTCCCGGGAACGCGTGATGACGGTCCGCCAGCCACCGCGGGCGATGTCGGAATAGCCCACGTGGTACCCGATTCCGTGGCGCCCGAAGAAAAAGGTGACGCGGAACGGCCGCCTGGCCGGCAGATCAACCGTGAACTTCGAGGGCAGTTCTTTCAGGTAGGCCGGGTCGAGTCGGAAAGCCAGAGCGTGTTTTTCCGGGACGAAGAAGTTGGTTTTCAGGGTGTTCCGGATAAAGGTGATGCAGGCGTGGAAGACCTCCCGGCGGAACTCATCGATGTGGCGGTGCCCCGTGTTGAACGACTTCACCTTCTCCCGTGTCTTTTCCCACAGGCTGTCGAACTTGGTTTTCCGGTCCGGCAGATCGGGATCGAAACGGGCCCGGAAAAGGCCGGTCAGCCTGAGGCACATGTCTGGATGGGAGTGGAAAGCCCGCATCACGTCCTCGAACCCGTACCTCTCCGGCTGACTGTGGGCCAGGGTCGTGTGGCAGAAAGCGATGAAGGCGTTTATGAGCGAGGCGTCCTCACCGCTTACGATCCTGTCGCGAAGAAAGGAGGTATAGGTCGGCGTGCCCGTCGCCAGCACCTGGGTGTTGTACAGCTCCCGCTTGATAGATTCGAAAGCCGGCATGTCCCTCTTCAGGAGCTTACCCGGGCGGGAGGCGCCGTAGAAGCTGCCGAGAAAATAGGGAAAGGCCCCTTTTCTGATGATCAGGCAGTAGAAACGGTCGACACCGAAATCGAGTCGGTTTAAAACTTCCAAAACCTGAACCAGAAAGTCGACCTGGGGAGGATTGCCCACGGCAAAGAGCAGTCGCGATTCCCCCTGTTTCGCAAGGACCTCCGTATTTTCCACGTCCATGTAGAGCCCCCCGCTTGCCCGGCCAAGATAAAGAAGCCTGAGGGTTCGCGCGACGCGAAGCAGCGGCGAGGAGACTATATACCCCGGGTCGCTCGCCCAGAGCGTGTCCATCACCTTGTGGATGTCCTTTCTTTGAAAATCGGGGTACTCCGCAAGGGCCCGGGAAGTGATGGCACGGCGGAGAGAGGCAGGAATCGGGGGCTCCCCGCCTTCCTCCATCTCGATCCCCGCTCTCCTCCGGGTCTCGAAACGGAAAACCTCCACCTCCTTTTCGGCCCCCGGAGCAGGAACCCGCGACCTTGCCATCTCTGCGTAGGAGATATCCCTGTCGGGAAACCGCCTCAGCGTATCGTGAACCGAGCCGGGCGAGTTGATGCGGGCCGTTACGATGGTGTTGTCCTGGTCCAGGAGCACGACCTCCCGGTCCCGGGGAAGCTGCCCCAGGAAGTGGGCCAGTCGCAGGACTGCCTGCGGTATCTCGCGCATCGAAACGAAGAAGTAGGGGGGCATGTTGTCCCACAACCAGCGCAGGTTGTCCGAGGTCCGCTGCTCATCCCGGGAAAGAAGAATATCGAGGTCGCGGTAATCAAGTTTTTTCATATTTACCCCGAATCGTGCCTTTGTGCAGGAAACCGGCCTCTATTTCCTATTTGTACCANNGTTTCTCGTTCAACCGGAAACCGGAAACCGTTAACTGGAAACCGTTAACCGTAAACCGTAAACCGTTAACCGTAAACTGGAAACCGTAAACTGGAAACCGTTTTCATTCCGCATTGCATATTTTCTATTTTGGGTAATTTAAAAAAAGAATGGCGGTGCCAATATAACCAAATTAGGCCCCACAGTGCTCTTGGATACAGGCCGCCGGCACCGGAAGCGAGACAAATTCAACCGATTCAGATGCCTGGTTTCTTCACGCGGCTTAGAGGAAATGATTGACCTGGGAGAAGAGGCGAAGGGAAAATTGAAAGGCGGCGAAGGGATCTAAAGTTTTTCCCCTCAGAGTTTTTCTTCAAAATTTTATTTTCCCCACAGAGTGTAATTTTAGATTTGACATATTGTAAAAGTTTTATTTGACATATTGTAAAAGTTGTAATATAAAGTTCGTGATGAATGGCTATCTTTTCCTTCCTCCCCGATGGCTATTCATTATGACCGGTGGCAGCACGATCCCCTCGCCAGGATAACTCCTCCTTCCCTGGTGGGACAATCTCCCCATTGGGAAACGTGCTGCCATCAACCAATAAATATGAAGTTGGGCGGGGATCAGCGCAGATACAGTAAAGGCTTTGAGGGAGCAGGATAAAAATCCCCTAACAAACCTTTCTTTTAACATCCTCATTGCTGCTCAAAAAGCAAACGAAGAGGTCAGAAGTAAGGAAACCGAACCCCGGGAAATCGAGGGTGAGGTTGTTAAGGAAGATCAGTAAACCCTGGGCCATAATTAATGTCCCTTTATCAACGAGATATATTTTTCACATCTACCTCTCTCCCTGGGTTTCCCTCTTGCCCTCTCTGGCAAACCGATTCTGGCTGGTTTTAATGCCAATCTTACACGGAGAAATTTCGCCTTTTTTGAAAGGACGAAGCCCCCTGGTGTCTCTTGGTCCTCGAATGTATGGATTCTTCCCAAACCGGAATTCATAGAGGAAGCAAACATGAGGTCTCGGGTATAGTACCTGATCCCCACCGCAATCATTCACCTCGTTTACGCTACCGACACAATCAATGCAATGCGCCCTGATCCTCTTGAGTGGAGTCAACCCGGGAGTTACCCGGGAGTTTAGTTTGCATTCCTTACTTTCGCAGGAAACCTATATCCGTTTTTGCACCAATTGCATTCTTTGAGGATCGCTTCGCGGGGAACTAACCTTTTACTATTTTTCTGGTCACTGCTATCTATCTTTCCAAGTTCAAACATAGGACCTCCTTGCCCTTGTATGGATAATAAAGAACGGCACTAATATATGCTCAGTGCCGTTCCAGTGCCGTTGATTTTAGAGGGTTTGCGGTCGGCAAGTGTTTGAAACGTAAGGATGACGGGGATAAAAGAATGGCGGGGTCGACGGGATTTGAACCCGCGGCCTCCGGCGTGACAGGCCGGCGTTATAACCAGGCTTAACTACGACCCCGCAAAAAGTTGGTGGGCGGAACAGGATTTGAACCTGTGACCCCCAGCTTGTAAGGCTGGTGCTCTCCCACCTGAGCTATCCGCCCGAAAGCTGTTTTGAATTGCGACCTAAGACGATGATTATACACCAAAACCTTGATTAAGAGTCAATATTAATCTTATCATTGCAAGCGGGTATCACACGAAAGAAGGAGACCGAGCGTGAAAGTAGTCCTCCTTGGCGGAGCAGGCCTCTTCGGCCGGACGGTAATCAACGCTTACGCCGCCCATCTCCCCGAAACGTGCGAGTTCGTCATCGCCGATTACGACTACAGGACCGCGCGGAAGATGGCAAGGAGGCTCGGCGACAGGTTCAGCGCCCGGATGGTTGACGCATCCAGCCCGGAGTCCCTCGATAAGGCCGCGCGGGACGGATCCGTGATCGTGTCCCTCGTCGGCCCCTGGTACCGCTTCGGGGAACAGGTCATCGAGGGATCCATGAGGGGGGGCCATCCAATCGTTGCGGCAAACATGGCCCGGGTATCGATCGGTGGGGGAAAGGAAGAACTGCTGAAAGAAAAAGGCATACCCTGCATCACCGGCGTTTCCCTCCTTCCCGGGGCCCTTGACCTGATAGCCGGCTCGCTGATCGAGGCATATCCCCGTGCCGGGGAAGTCACCCTCGCCGTCTCCGTCGACACGGCGAGATATGGCGGGATCGCCTTCATCAGGGAATATTTTGCCCTCCTGTCCGAGTTCGGACAGAGCGGGGGCACCCTGGGGACCCCGGGGAAGGCGCGATTCATTCTTTCTCCCACCGGCCTCTTTCAGAAACTCGCCTCGTCCCTCCGGGGGGAGGAGCCGGGGATGGGGATAGAGCTCCTCTCGGCTCTCCAGGACATGCTGAGAATGAGGCCCCGTCCCGGCAAAGAGGGTGGCGTGAACGTGGACATAACCGCGTCCGGAGAAGGCCCGGCAGGCACGCTCCGGCTGGGAACGGGAAAGCTTTTCCCCCTCCTTGCCGCGATGCTCGCGGGAGCGACGCAGGTGGCTCTCGAGATGAAAACCGGCGGCGCCTGCACGCTGACCGATATTGCCGGGGAACCTCTCTTCAGGAAATGCGTCGAGAAAGAGCTGGGGGGGCTGATTACCAGATGAGGTCCCGGATCCATAGTCCCGTTTCCCGAGAAATTTAGAAAGCAGAGCAGCAGAATGCAGCACCGTTGCCGATATGTAATGCGGAATTCGGAATGCAGAATGGGGAATGAAAATCAAGAACAGTAAAACAGCAGATGGAGAGTCGAGAGGCTCATAAGATGCGATTAGCTGAATCTGATCTTCAGTTTTTTTAACCCGGGACCCGGGACTTGGTTTCAGTGCTTCATGAGGGGATCTTCCTTCCCCTCCTCTTTTTTCTCCCCCTCGGGCACCACGATGGGGGAATCCGCATCGTCCTCCTCTTTCCTCTTGATGCCGAGGGTTTCGCCCAGGACCTCGTCCATGTGGGCGACCTTCTTGATCTCCAGGGCCTTTCTTATCTTCAGGGGGACATCCTCCAGCTCCGAGTAGTTCTCCTCGGGGATGAGGACCTTCTTGATGCCGGCCCTGTGGGCGGCGATCAGCTTTTCCTTGAGCCCGCCTACCGGCAGGACCCTTCCCCGCAGCGTTATCTCCCCGGTCATGGCCGTGTCGTTTTTCATGGGGATCTTCGTCAGGGCCGAGGTAAGCGCAACCGCCATGGTGATCCCCGCCGAAGGCCCGTCCTTGGGTATGGCGCCTTCCGGTACGTGGACGTGCACGTCATACTTCTGGTAAAACTCGGGATCGATACCCAGCTGCTCGGTCCTGCTGCGGACATACGAGATGGCCGCCTGGGATGACTCCTGCATCACGTCGCCGAGCTTCCCGGTAACCGTGAGCTTGCCCTTCCCGGGCATGATCGTCACTTCAACGAGCAGGAGCTCCCCGCCGAACTCGGTCCAGGCCAGGCCCGTGGCGATACCCACGAGGCCTTTCTCCTCCTTCTCGCCGTGACGGAATCTCTCATGGCCGAGAAACTTCCTTATTTTCGCCGCCGTTATCTTCACTCCCTTCAGGCCCTCCTGGGTGGCCACCTCCTTCGCCACTTTCCTGAACACCGAGGCGATCTCCCGCTCCAGGTTTCTCACGCCCGCCTCACGGGTGTAGTTCCGTATCACCTTCATCAGGGCGGGGTTGGTCAGGGTCACGTCATACTTTTCCAGGCCGTTCTCCTCGAGCTGTTTCTTGATCAGGTGGTCTTTCGCTATGTGAAACTTCTCCATCTCCGTGTATCCCGGTATGCGGATGATCTCCATACGGTCCCGGAGGGGGGGAGGGATGGCGTGGAGGGTGTTGGCAGTCGTTATGAACATGACGCTCGAGAGGTCATAATCCATGTCCAGGTAGTGGTCGTTGAAGGTGTTGTTCTGCTCGGGGTCAAGGACTTCAAGAAGGGCCGCCGACGGGTCTCCCCTGAAATCGACGCTCATCTTGTCCACCTCGTCCAGGAGAAAGACGGGGTTGACCGTTCCCGCCTTTTTCATGAACTGGATTATCTTTCCCGGCAGCGCCCCGATGTAGGTCCGCCTGTGGCCCCGTATCTCGGCCTCGTCCCGCACGCCGCCCAGGGAAATCCGCACGAACTTCCTCCCCAGCGCCCTGGCGATCGACTTGGCAAGGGACGTTTTCCCCACGCCCGGGGGGCCGACGAAGCAGAGAATCGGGCCTTTCAGCTTGTTCACCAGCTTGCGGATGGCGAGGTACTCGAGTATGCGCTCCTTGGCCTTTTCGAGCCCGTAGTGGTCCTCGTCGAGGATCCTGGCCGCCCCGTCTATGTCGATCTTGTCGTCGGTCTTCTCTGTCCAGGGGAGCGCGATGAGCCAGTCGATATAGGTCCTGCTCACCGTCGCCTCCGCCGACATGGGCGCCATCATCTTCAGCCGCTTGAGCTCGCGGAGGGCCTTCTCCGTGGCCTCCTTCGACATGCCCTTCTTCTTGATCTTCTCCTCGAGTTCGGCAAGCTCGGTCTTCTCGTCATCCCCATGACCCAGCTCGTCCTTGATCGCCTTCATCTGCTCGCTCAGGTAGAACTCCCGCTGGGTCTTTTCCATCTGCTTTTTCACCCTGCCGCGAATCCTCTTTTCCACCTCGAGTATCTCTATTTCCCCTTCGAGATGGGAGTAAATCCTCTCGAGCCTCTCTGCCAGCGATGTGGTCTCGAGCAGCTCCTGTTTATCCTCTATCTTGAGGGGAAGATGCCCGGCGATCGTATCGGCAAGCTTCTCGTAATCTTCGATGCCGGAAACGGTCATCAGAAGCTCCGAGGGCAGTTTCTTGCTCAGCTTCACGTACTTCTCGAAGGAGCCCTTCACGTTCCGGGAGAGCGCTTCGACGCTGACCCTGTCGGCGGCTTCCGGCACGGTGTATTCGACGAGGACCTGAAAATAGCTCTCCTCGGGGATGTAGTGGGTGATTTTCGCTTTCCTCTTGCCCTCCACGAGCACCTTGACCGTCCCGTCCGGCATCTTCATCATCTGGATGATGGAGCATACGGTTCCCATCCGGTAGATATGCTCCGGTTCCGGGTCATCCTCTCGGGCATCCTTCTGCGTTGCCATCATGATGACCTTGTTCTTTCTCATCGATTCCTCGATGGCCCTGATGGACTTCTCCCTGCCCACGAAAAGGGGGGCAACCATCGATGGGAATATCACCATGTCCCGGAGCGGAAGAAGAGGGAGCATCAGATCGATCGCATCCATGTTGATCTCCTGTTTTCCTCTTAGATGCTTGCGCAAGGTTCAGAAATCAGGCTGACTCAACCTTCGTTTCGTAGATGATCTCGGGTTGAGCATACCCGTCTACCACTTCGGGGGTTATCACGACCTGCTTCACATCGTCCCGGGAGGGGATCTCGTACATGACATCGAGCATCATGTTTTCCATGATGGAGCGCAGGCCGCGGGCTCCCGACTTCCTTTCGATAGCGAGTCTGGCAACCTTGCGAAGTGCCTTTTCGGTGAATTCGAGAATAACGTTCTCGTACTCGAAAAGTTTGATATATTGCTTGACGAGGGCATTCTTCGGCTCGGTGAGAATCTCCACCAGCGCGTCCTCCGTGAGCTCGTGGAGGGTGGCAATTACCGGAAGCCTGCCGACGAACTCGGGGATCATTCCGTATTTTATGAGGTCCTCCGGCTGGCTGTGGATGAGGATATCACCGATGTTCTTCTCGTCTTTTCCCTTGATATCCGCGCCGAATCCGAGGGTCTTCTCTGCCATCCTCTTCTCTATGATGTTTTCGAGGCCCACAAAAGCGCCTCCGCAGATAAAGAGTATGTCCGTCGTGTCCACCTTGATGAAGTCCTGCTGGGGATGCTTGCGGCCTCCTTTCGGCGGCACGTTCGCCACCGTTCCCTCGAGTATCTTCAAGAGCGCCTGCTGGACGCCTTCCCCGGAAACGTCCCGGGTGATCGACGGGCTGTCGGCCCTCTTTGCGATCTTGTCGACCTCATCTAAGTACACGATTCCCTTCTGGGCCTTTTCTACGTCATAGTCTGCGTTTTGGAGGAGGCTCAGGATGATATTTTCCACGTCCTCTCCCACGTACCCCGCCTCCGTCAGGGTGGTGGCATCGGCTATGGTAAACGGCACGTTGAGAACCTTTGCGAGCGTCTGGGCAAGCAGCGTCTTGCCCGAGCCGGTGGGGCCAAGGAGAAGGATATTGCTTTTTTGCAGCTCCACCTGGTCGGAGGATTTCGTCTCGATCCTCTTGTAGTGGTTGTAGAGAGCAACCGACAGGATCTTCTTTGCCCTGTCCTGGCCAATCACGTAGTCGTCGAGGGACCGCTTGATCTCTTCGGGCTTTGGAAGCTTCTTCTTCTTCTCTTCAAAGGTTTCTTCCAGCTCGTACTCTTCCGCGATGATGTCGTTGCACAGCTCCACGCACTCGTCACAGATGTAGACCGTTGGCCCCGCGATGAGCTTTCGGACTTCATTTTGGGATTTACCGCAGAATGAGCAGGTAAGGATGCTGTTCTTATCGTATCCTCTCTTCGACACGATACCTCCGTTTACTCTTTTATCTTTTGTTGGGTGATGGTTCTCTTCTCAACGACGTAGTCTATTATACCATACTGCTTTGCCTGCTCAGCAGACATGAAGTAATCCCGGTCGGAGTCCGCGGTAATCTTCTCCAGGGGCTGCCCCGTATGCCGGGAAAGGATATAGCTGAGCGATTCCTTCATGCGCATTATCTCCCTCGCCTGAATGTCGATGTCAACGGCCTGGCCCTGGACGCCCCCGAGGGGCTGATGAATGAGGATTCTGGAATGGGGGAGTCCCGTTCTCTTTCCCTTCTCCCCTCCCGCCAGGAGCACGGCAGCCATGCTGGCCGCCTGCCCCATACAGACCGTCGCAACGGGGGGCTTTATGTACTGCATCGTATCATAGATGGCAAGCCCCGACGTGATCAGCCCTCCGGGAGAGTTGATGTAGAGGAATATATCCTTGTCCGGGTCCTCCGCCTCGAGGAAGAGCAGCTGCGCAATGACGAGATTTGCCACGTCATCGTTTATGCCGGTGCCGATGAATACAATCCTGTCCTTGAGCAACCGCGAATATATGTCGTAGGCCCTCTCACCTCTCCCGCTCTGCTCTACGACGATGGGGACCAGAGTCATTGCTCCTCCTTTAGCTTTCTCCCTTCTTGCCTGCCGCTCCTGCAGATTTACCCTTACCCTTCTTTTCGGCATCTGCATCTTCGCTCTTTAAGAGAAACTCCAGAACTTTGGCTTCCAGGATAGAGTTTTTCAGGGAACCCCTCGTTCTCTCGTCACTATAGTATGATGACACTTTTTCAAAAGAGATGTTAAAATTCTCGCTCATCGTTTTCAGCTCCCGGTTCACATCCTCTTCCGTGGCTTCGATGGCCTCTTTTTTGGCGATCGCTGCGAGAATAAGGGAAGACCGCACCGACTTGACGGCGTTTTCCCGGTACCGCTCTTTCAGGTTCCGCATATCCATCTGGGAAGGGTCGAACTTAACCCCCTGCGACTCGAGCCTCTTATGAGTATCACTTATCATACGCGTTATCTCCTCGTCAACCAGCGTTTGCGGCACCTCTACCGGGTTTTTTTCCACCAGCGCTTCGAGAAGCTCTTCGCGCTGCCTCCTCTTTTCCGCCTGCAGCTTCTGTTCCTCCAGGTGCTCCCGTATCCTGCCCTTCAGGTCATCGAGGCTCTCGATTTCCGGCAGGGACCGGGCAAACTCGTCATCGAGCTCGGGGAGCACTTTTTCCTTCACGGCCCTGACGCCTATCTTGTAGAGAATCTTTTTCCCCTTGATCTGCTCTATGCTGAAATCCTCGGGGTAGGTTATCTCGAATTCGGGGGCATCCCCCGCTTTCTTTCCCATCAGGTTTCTGTCGAACTCCTCCCCGAGAGTGCCCGTGGCCGAGAGCAGATACGTGGAGTTCTCCTTCTCCTCGACCAGCTCTTCGCCGTCAAAGGCTTTGAAGTCTACCTCCAGGAGGTCACCCTCCCCGCTCTTCCTCTCCACGGGGCGGTAAACCGCCTGCGCCTCGCGCATCCGCTCGATCTCCCCCATCACCTCCTCATCTGTAACACCTTGATTTATATCGGAAATATTGATATCGTCGTATCCTACCGGCTCGAATTCAGGGACCACCTCGACAAGAGCCGTAAAGCGGAATGCCTCACCGTCAATATACTTCCCATCCTCGATCTCCCTGATCGCCACGGTCCTGAAATCGGCCTCCTTTGCCGCCTCAAAATACCCCTCTTTGATCAGGTCTTCCTCGAGCTGCTCGATCACCCTCGCCCTGAACCGTGTCTTGATTATCGACAGCGGCGCCTTTCCCGGCCTGAAACCCTGTATTTTAGCGGTTCTCTGGATTTTCAAAAACGACTCTTCCCGCCTCTTTTCAACGACCTCGCGGGGAATCTCCACCTTCAGCCTCTTGACAACCGGGCTCACATCCTCGATGGTCTTTTTCACCTCCACGCCCTCTTTCATGGCTATCCGTCCTCTCTCCTGGATTTTTCCCATCAAACAGCAATGGTGCGAGAGGAGGGATTTGAACCCTCACGGTTACCCGCTGGATCCTAAATCCAGTGCGTCTGCCAGATTCCGCCACTCTCGCACCCTGTCAAGTGTGGACTATTGTAACCCCACCGGGGCCGGGTTGTCAATCTGGCCCCGGATGATCAATTACAGTTACATTTCAACGATTTACCTTTTCAAAGCGGGCCCGGCGAAGCGGGTTGCGCGCCCCGGCAGAGAAAGAGGCCGGAAAGAGGGGAAGTGCCCGGATATAACGGTTCGGAGGAAAAGAGGCCCCGGGGCAGGGTCTTTCCCCTGTTTCCGGTCAAGGGCCCGCCCCGGTCCGCGGTGACCGTCCGGGCCCCCGCCTTGCCCTTCCGCCCTCAGCGATGAGCGGTGAACTGTGACCGGGAAACCCCCATCTGTGATACAATTATCAGGATTACCACTACTCTTTCGAAAAAAACAAGCAGGTAATGACCGAGATTCTCGAACTGAAAACGGTAGCTCTCTTCATCGAGCTGAGGGTCTTCCTCGCCGTGTCTTTCCTCTACCTGACCGCGGTCATACTGTACCTGTTCAATCTCCTCGCCAGAGACGACGTGACGGGCAAGCTCGGCACTTCGGCTCTGGCGTGCGCAACGGCCCTGCACACCTTCATAATCCTCTTCCGATGGTGGGAGGCATCCCGCCCCCCCTTTCAGACCCTCTTTGAGAGCCTCTCCTGGTTCGCCTGGTGTTCGAGCGCCACGCTTCTGTTTATCATGGCGAAAAAACCCCGGGTCCACCTCGCGGGCCTTCCCGTCGCGCTTCTTTCTACCTGGGCCATGTTCTTCGCCCTGTTGACGAGGGATCCCGCTCCCCCGCCGCTCTCCCCGCCCCTGCAGAGCAGCTGGTTTCTCTGGCACGTGATCATCGCGTTCATGTCCTATGCCGTCTTCGTCGTGGCCTGTTCGGTGGAGCTTTTGTACCTCTACATCAGGAACAGGCCGTACATCGTGAAACTGACGCGCCAGGAGGTAGAGACCTTTCACACGAATGCGTATATCCTCGTCGTCGTGGGGTTTCCCCTGCTCACATTCGGAATAGTCTCGGGCGCCGCCTGGGCAAACGACGCCTGGGGGAGGTTCTGGTCCTGGGATCCGAAAGAGACGTGGTCCCTTATCACCTGGACCGTTTTTGCCGTGTACCTTCACGCCATGAAGATCCCCCGCTGGCGTGACGCCTACGCGCCCTACATCAACATCCTGGGCTTTGTGTGCATGATCGTGACCTTCATCGGCATCAACTGGATCTCAAAACTGCTCGGCATCCCGAGCATGCACGTCTACGCCGTGTAGAGGGCGGGGGCCTGGTTAAGAGAGGACCGGATGCGAAAAAACTTTATCTATCGGCACCTTGCATCGACCAAGACGGCGATCTACCTCCTCCTTGTCCTCTCCCTTTTCTTCCTCATCGGGACGATATTCCCGCAGGGGGTGGGGCTGGAGGAATACCGGGAAGCGGGCGGAAAGTTTATCTTCGGCGCACGGTACCTGGGATTTCTCAACATCTTTCAATCGCCCCTGTTCCTCCTGGCGGGGCTCCTCCTGGCGCTGAACACCCTCGTGTGCACCGCCGAGCGGATCATCGTGCTTGCCCGGAGAAGACCGGGTGAGTGGCACCCGGGGAAAGAGGGCCGCAGGTCCTACGCGATCCCCGCGGGATCGGACGTACCGGGCCTTCTCCCGCGCCTGAAGGCCGCCCTGAAAAAACGCGGGTACAAGCTCAGGCGGGAGGAGGCAGGCGAAAGCGGGGCAACCCTCACCTTTGCCCGGGGGATAGACCTCACGATCACCTCCATCCTTTCCCACGCGGGGATATTTCTGTGCCTCGCGCTCTTTTACTCGACCCACTACCTCTCCTACGAAAACGTGCTGACCCTCTATCCGGGAGAGACAAAAGAGGTTGAGCTCCCCGGGGAGAAGAGGGCCCCCTTCCAATTGAAACTGAACGAATTCTCGACCCTCTACGAGGACAACCCGAAGATAGAGTTCCCCCCGAAAGCCCACATGAAGATCGCCGCGCTCGTCTCGAAGGCTGGTGAGAAGGCGGCTTTTACCCTCGAGCCGGGCGCCGTCGCCGTTTCCGACTGGATAAGCGACCTGTCCGTTCAACGGGGGGGAAAGGAGGTGTTGAGGAAAAAGGTGGAGGTCAACGTCCCCCTGCGCCACGGGGGCTTTACCTTCTATCAGATGGGGTATGACCAGGAGGTGGAGCTCAAAGTCGGGGGCGAGACAAGAACCATCTCCCCGGGGAAGCGCTTCGAGGGGAAAAACGAAGAGAAACTCATGATTTCCGGCGTCAGGCACGGGACCCTCAACAGGATCGACGGCACCCGGGAGAAGATAAAGCCCTTTTTCTCCCTCTACCGTCTCAAAGAGGGAGGCAGCAGGAAAGACAGGGAAAAACTCGGGGACCTTTCACTGGGAGAGAGAAGGCAGATCATGGGGATGGCGGTCACCTTCTCCCGGTTCAAGGAGGCAAGCGTCCTCTCCTACCGGGTAGACCCATCCGTCGGCATCCTCTACTACCTCTCCTTTCTCGTCATCGTCCTGATTACCGCCCGCCTCTACCTCCGCCAGAGCAGGGTGAAAGTGGTGCTCGCCTCGGGTGACGGCGATGGTACCGTCACGGTCTCACTCCGCTCCGAGGGAGCCTTGTCCTCCCGGCAGGACGAGGAGAGAAAAATAGCAGATGTGTTCGCTGAGATACGGCTGGTGGAACTGAACCCGCCCTACGATTCCTCGTCGACGAGCTGAGAAATATCCCTGGCTTCATCGAACTCTATGCCGATCACGTAATCGGTCATCCCCTCCGGCTTGTCGTACCATATGACCTTCCCCTTGATCACGACCTCCTCTTCACCAGCGGCGTCGAAGTGGAGTTCGACTGTGTTTTTGTGGAGCATGAGGTCGCTGTACATGACGTGGATGCCGCCGGGGCGAACGGATGGGGATTCGATCCTGGTCCCCAGGGGGGAGATGTCCTTTACCTTCACCTTCTGCCGGGGAGATTTGATGGCCTCGTCCTTCCCGGACACCGCAATCAGGAAGGCGGCAACAGCCGCCTTGACCCTGGTTTCCCTCCGCCTGTTTTTGTACTTTTCCATTTTTCGCTAGTACGCTTTGTCGCGTGCTTCCTCGTCCATCCTGCGCAGGCCCTCCATCAGCATCTGCATGCCGTCCATCGTGACGGTCTGCTCCTTCGTCCTGATGCCGTGTTCGATGACGAAATCCCCGTTTTCCCACTTGAGGAGCTCGTAAAAAGCCGTCTCTCCCTGGAGGTCCCTGTAGCCGCAGTGCTTTATCCGCCCGTTCTCAAAGAAAATTTTCGCCACCTCATCGCCGTTCTTCAGGGTAACCAGCGCCGTTTTGAGACCCAGGTGGAGCGTCTGGACGATATCGGTAAGGCCGAGGTTCCTCAAATCACCGACGACGCCGGGATTCACGAAGCCCGTCTCCGTTTTCTTGCGCCGGCTATCGCGCCGGATGATATTCCGGGCCCTGGCGGCGAGCTCCTTCATGTTTACGGGTTTCAGCAGATAGTCTTCGGCCCCCAGGTGGAGCGCCTCAACCTTCGACTCCACTTCATCCATGCCGGAGAGAAAAATAAACGGTACGTCTTCAACCTCGCTGTCCTGCCTCATCTCCCTGAGAACGTCCATGCCCGTTTTGCCGGGAATGCCCACGTCGATTATCGCCAGGTCATACCTGTCCTTCCTGATCATATCGAGGGCTTCCCGCCCGTTATCGGTTACATCCACTTCAAACCCCTCATTGGCGAGCTTGAGCTTCAGCAGGGTCAGGTAGTCGATCTCGTCATCGACGACCAGCACCTTGGCCCGCGACGTAACGCTCCGGTAGGAGAATTTCGTCTCCACCACCCGGGTAAAGATCTCCACCACCTCGGGGTCGAACTGGGTCCCCACGTTCCCGTGCAGCTCCTTGAGGGCCTCTTCATTGCTCACGGCGCTCCGGTGCGGCCTGTTCGCCGTCATTGCCGCGAAGGCATCCACCACACTCAAAATCCTGGCCCCCAGGGGGATCTCCCTCCCTTTCAGGCCCGAGGGGTAGCCGTTTCCATCGTACCGCTCGTGATGGTGCATGATGATGGGCTTGATCTTCCAGGGAAAGTTGATCGTTTCAAGGATCGCTACCCCGTTTTCGCAGTGCCCCCTGATGGAGGCAAGGTCGTTCTCCGAGAGCTCCTCTTTTTCCACGAGGATCTCTTTTTTCACGCCGATCTTTCCGATGTCATGAAGGAGCGAGGCGACGATGATCTCGTCGATCATGTGTTTTTCCAGCTCCATCGCTTCCGCGACCGATTTCGCATACTCCATGGTTACGTGGGAGTTCCCGCTGAAGAAGGGGTCGTTTACCTCCAGGAGCCCGATGAGAATGTCCATGGTGTCTATCAGGCACGTTTTCAGCTCGTCGTCCGTCACGGGGAGGGAAACGGGGGTCTTTTCCTCGAGGGAATACCTGATGAGCTCGACGAGCTCCCGCTGGTCGACGATGTAGTCCGACGCGCCGAAGCGCAGCACATCATCGGAGCTCGTGATCACCGAAAAATTGTTGACAACGATGACCCTCGTTTTCCGTGAAATCCGCTTAATCCTCTTTTTCAGCTCGACGCCGGAATAATCTTTCAGGTAGGACTCGGTGAGGACGAGATCGACGGCGGAGTTCATCACGATCTTTATGGCCTCCTTGCCCGTGGGCGCAATGGAGGGAAGATAGCCGGCACTCTCCATGATCGAAGCGAGGGTATCCCTGATCGGACCATTTCCGTTGACGATGAGAACCTTCTTTTTCAGCGCCTTATCCATTTTCCTTCTCGACACACACGCTGTCTATGAATGCACGCGCATCCCTCTCGCTTCCTATCGTGCCGGCCAGCACCTCTGCCATCAGCTTCCTCAAGGTTTCTTTCGGATTTTTCACCCTCTTTATTAAGCCGGGGAAAATAAATTTCCCGGACACAAACGGCAATTCTCTCCTTTCGATGAGATCTCTGTTTTCAAGGTAGCATTGTACCGTTTTTTCTATTGCATTTCTCCTGTTTCCGAAAACACCTGCCCCGTCGGCAAACAGGATGACGTGGGGCAGGTATGCGCCGGCATCAACGATCGCTTCCGGCCTGATCGGCGATGCCCCCCGCGAGGGGAAGAGCCCCCCCTCCATCACTTGCGTTACCCGGGACAGCACCTCTCTCTCCCTCCGGGAGAGGCGAAAAAGGTTAAAGAGCAGCAGGGGGAGGGGTCTTTCCCGCTCCCCGGAGAAAAGGGAGAGGAGAATGAGAACGTCTATGCCCCGCCTGCCTCCCGACAGCTCCCGGAAGTAGATTTCCCGCACCCCTTCGTACGTCTTTTCCATCACCCCCCGAAGGAGGCGAAGAACCCTTTCTGCCGCGGGTTCCACCGCAACGTCGATGCCCGTGAAGGCAGATATCAGCCCGATTAACTCCCTGTATTTAAACGCCTTTTCGAAGTAATCGCCCCGAAAGGCGGCGAATATCTCATCCCGGGCCCTTTCCCCCTTCACACTCCGGACACAGGAAGCATGCCGCTCCGCCATCTTCCTGGTGTCGTCATCGACGGAAAAACCGAAGGCCGAGGCGAACCGGTAAACCCTGAAAAACCGCACGGGGTCACTTTTGAGGTTTTCCCCGGAAACAGCCCTCACGACCTTTCTTTGCAAATCCTCCGTCCCCCGCAAGGGGTCGATGACTTCCCGCGCATCGAACCCTGCTTCGCAATACCGGCCGAACGGATAGGCCATGGCGTTTATGGTGATATCCCTCTCGAAGAGGTCCCGGTGGATGTCGCCTCCCCGCAACGCGCTGAAGTCAAAGACCCCCTCGTCGTTTACCACCCGCACCGTCCCGAACCGCTCGCCGACGGGTACCATGGTGCCCCCGGTTGCCCCCGCGAAATCCTCGCCCAGCTTCCGCGGCTCGATCTCTCCGGAAATGTCGAAATCCGTCAAATCCCTTCCCAGGAGCAGGTCCCTTACCGTTCCCCCGACCAGGAACAGGGCCTCCCCCCCTTTCGTGAGCTCCACCACCCTGTCGAGGGATCTTCTGTATGGCTTTGCCGCCGTCATGATCAGAATGACTGGTCGAACTTGAAGTAAAAGAGGGTGCTGTTGTCCTTGAAACGGTCCAGCTCCCGGGCAAGCTCGAAATTCACTTTCACCTCGGCGATGCCGAGAAAATTCCCGATGAAAAAGAATCCCACCCCCGATGAGGCCCGGAAACCCTTCCTCTTTTCCCGGGCCCTTGCGGGAAACTTGCCGATCCCCCCGTCGAGAAAAAGGTTCACCGCGAACCCATGAACGGAAAAGAGCCCCCAGGGAAGCCCTGCGTCGAGGTCGTTCGTCACAAGGTGCCTGAGCTCAACCGTGCCGATCACGAAGTTTTCCACTTCCGCGTCATCGCTCTTTATCCCCCGAATACGGCTCTTCCCGCCCAGGTCGAGAAGCCGCACATCCGGAACGTCACCCCACACGACACCGGAATCCAGTTTGAGGGCCAGGGTGTCCTTCAGGTCGATCTGAAAATACTTTACCACCCTGGTCAGGAGGGTGTAAAACTGGTTCTTTCCGCCACGCCCGAAAAAACCCGGGATAAAGCTCACCACTCCCCGAATATCCCTCACCGGGAAAAACGGGAAGGTGGGGGTGGAGTAATCGAGGGAAAAAAACCCCTCGACGAAGTTTTCCTCCGAGGGTATCAGGGTCCTTTCATGGGTGTAGCGTATCCCTCCCACCCAGAAAAGCCCCCCCTGCCGCCTCAACTTGATCGCCCGCCGGTAGATGAACTCAGTCGAAGAGGAGTCATCGCTCGTGGAGAGCCGCAGAAAGTACGCGTTAATCGGGTCGTATGCACGCTTGAAGTAGAACAGTACGGAGCCTTGGAAATCCTTCGTGTTGAAATCATAGCTGAATCTCGTTGATTGGAGGACGAAGCGAAGCGGCCTCTTCACGTAGTTGTTCGAGCGGTCGGTGTCCTCCATGACGAGATCGGGGTCGACGGCCACGTTCTTAACCTCCACGCCCGGCGCGGATTCCACGGTAAGTGATGCCTCCCTCTGCTCCGTGTCCCAGACGAGGTTTTTTTCCGTCCCGTCGGAGAGCGAGACGAGCACCTTTACGCCCTCCCGCGGAGCATCTTCCCGCGGGTTGGCCAGCTTGATCTCATGGGACCCGTCTCTGGCCTCAACCGATACCAGCCGGTAGTCGCTCCTGGGGTCGGCGACCAGAAGCGAGAGGAAATCGTCTTTCAGGCCAGCCTCCGAGAGGACTTCGAGGAGGTCAGCCCCCGCAAGGTATCGCGTGAGAACATAACGGGCATCGATCGTCTCGTAGGACCTCATGACCCGGTAGATCGAATCGCCCGTCACCCGCCGGTACTCGGCAGTCGGGAAGTCTTCCCCGGGAAAACCAAAGCGGTAAACCGTCCTGATGTATGAGCGGGAAAAGGGCATCTCCCTGTCGTAGTAGATGCTGTCGAACTGCGGGATGAACCTGAAGGGCTTGACCATGTTTCTCAGGCTCCTCAGCCTCAGTTCGGTAAACTCCCTGAACTCGTCTTTCAGTATCTCCCCGACAAACTCGGCATAGACTCTCGAAATGAAGCCCTTCCCCCCATCCCGTGACGATGCGAGATAGCTGAAGACAGCCTCTATCAGCGATTCCTGATGCTGGGATTGAAACAGGTAGAGGGAGTCGAATATCCTGTCCGATACGACCACCCCGTAGGTGGTAAAAAAGGAGACCCGCTTCCTGAGGGGCGCTTCGACGACGAGGAGCCCTTCGAGGTCATCTAACAGGTCGGGATGCCGCTGTTTGAGAAAGAGGGACACCTGGTCGATCGTTTCCTCAATTTTTTGCTCCTGCCTTCCCGACATCTTTTCCCGGAACAGGGTTGCATTCACCCCCCCCGTGCCGAGGGAGACCTCCCGGAAGTCGGCGAGAAAAAGGCCCACCTCCTTCATCCCGGGCAGAGCGGCAACGACGCCAACCGATCCATCTCCCGTGACGTACCCACTGCGGTGGGGGATGAGGAGAACCTTCTTCCCCCCCTCTTTCACCCGCACCGCGAAGGAGACCTCCCCGTTCTGAAGACTGAGCTCCGGTCTCCCATTCCTGCGGGAAACGGGAAGCGGGTAGAAGGCGCCGTTCAGGTACAGGCCCTTTCGCACCGCGGAAAAACAGGAAAAGTGGTTGGGGATAAGCAGCTCGTAGCGAAGCGTCACGGTGTTTCTCTCACCGGGGGCGAGGGGAAGGCCGAAAACAAGGGACATATACGGTCCTTGCTCTCTTTCGAAGCCAACCTCCCTGCCATCTCCCGCTTCGGCGGCGGTCATGGTGAAGCTGCCGGGACGGATGCTCCTGCCATCGACAACGTCTTCGAAGTTGTCCTTGAGAAAGCCGGCGTTAAACATCTCGGGGTAGAGAAAAAACTGCTGCCTCCCGAGCGGGACGGGCCGGTCGTTTTCTATCTCCACGGTGAAGGTGGCGCGGATGGAACCGGAAGAGGGAGAGAGATCGAGCACGAGGGACCGGGCCGTGACGAAAGCCGGCGCACTCTTTGCGGGAAGGAGCGCGAGGAAAAGGACAAGGGGGCCGGCGAAAAGGAAGCCCCCTCCCTCTCTGCCGGAAAACTTCCTGAACCTACCCATCAACCCGTATGTCCTGGCCGGTCATCTCGCCGGGAACGGGCAGCCCGAGTAATTTCAGTATGGTCGGCGCGATGTCCTCGAGGGCCCTGTTTTCCTTGAGCCTTCCCCGAAAGTGCGGATCGACGACGATGAACGGGACGGGGTTGATGGTGTGCGCCGTGTGGGGTTGCCCCGTCTCGGGGTCCACCATGATCTCGACGTTTCCATGGTCTGAGGTGACCAGGGCAACACCCCCTGCGTCCAGGACGAGCTTTACCACCTTGCCGAGGTTTGCATCGACCGCCTCGACCGCCGCCACCGCCGCCTCGATTATCCCCGTGTGCCCCACCATGTCGGGATTTGCGAAGTTCAGCACCATCACGTCGAAGGCGCCCTTTCTTATCTCTGAAACGGCACGGTCGGCAACCTCGTAGGCGCTCATCTCGGGTTTCAGGTCGTAGGTGGGTACGGATGGGGAAGGTATGAGTATCCTGGTTTCACCATCGAAGACCTCCTCCTCTCCGCCGTTGAAAAAGTAGGTAACGTGGGCATACTTCTCCGTTTCCGCGATCCTGAGATTCCGAATCCCCTCTCTCGTGAAAACCTCCCCGAGGGAATTTTTCATCGTTTTCGGGGAAAAGGCAACGGGGAGGCGAAAGGTCTCGTCGTAGAGCGTCATGCAGACGTAGGTTGGCTCGAGAAACCCTCCCCGGTCGAACTTTTCAAACGCGGGCAGGGCAAGGGCCCGCGTCAGCTGCCGGGCCCTGTCGGCCCGGAAGTTGAAAAACACGATGCCGTCGCCGTGCTCGATCGGGCCGACGGGAACGCCGTCTTTTACGATGACCACCGGTTCGACGAACTCGTCGGTTACCCCCTTTTCATAGGACCTCTTGACGGCCTCAACGGGGTCTTCCTGCGCGATGCCCTCACCGAAGACGAGTGCCCGGTAAGCCCTCTCCGTTCTCTCCCACCGGTTGTCCCGGTCCATCCCGTAGTACCGGCCGCCCACGGTGGCGATCTTCCCCACACCGATGCGCTCCATCTCGTCCCTTAACTCGCTCAGATAACCCGCCCCGCTCTTCGGAGGCGTGTCGCGCCCGTCGAGAAGGGCGTGAACGTAAACCCTGGCGATGCCGTTTTTTTTCGCCATGGCGATGAGTGCAAGCAGGTGGGTGTCCATGCTGTGGACGCCGCCGTCCGAGACGAGCCCGATCAGGTGGAGGGGTCTTCCCCACTCCCGGGTCTTTCTCATCGCGTCGAGAAGGACCTGGTTCTCAAAGAACTCTCCTCCTTCGACGGCCTTGTTGATCCTCACGAAATCCTGGTAAACGACGCGGCCCGCGCCGATGTTCAGATGGCCCACCTCCGAGTTCCCCATCTGTCCGTTGGGCAGCCCCACCCTCTCCTGGGAAGCATAAATGATCGTGCCGGGATAGCGTGATGCGATGTGGTCGAAAAAGGGGGTGTTCGCCATCGCCACGGCATTGTACTCTTTTTCTTCCCGGTGTCCCCATCCATCGAGGATCACGAGGGCAACGAACCTTCTCCTGTCCATACTTGCCTGCTCCGCACCCTATTTCTTGACGGCGATATTATAAAAAACGCTCCATCCGGGATACCGGGCAAATCCCTCGAGTTCCTCTTCTATCCGCAGGAGCTGATTGTACTTGCACACCCTGTCCGTCCTGCAGGCCGAGCCCGTCTTGATCTGACCGGTTCCGAGGGCGACGACGAAATCGGCGATCGTCGTGTCTTCCGTCTCCCCGGAACGGTGGGAGACCACGGAAGTAAAGCCGGCACGCTTTGCCAGCTCGACGGCCTCGATCGTCTCCGTGAGCGTCCCTATCTGATTCAACTTGATGAGCACGGAGTTCGCCACCCCCTCCCTGATGCCCTTCTCGATGATCTGCGGGTTCGTCACGAAGACGTCGTCGCCGACGATCTGCATCCTGTCCCCCATGGCCCGGGTAAAGAGCTTCCACCCCTTCCAGTCGTTCTCGGCAAAGCCGTCCTCGATGGAGACGATGGGGTACTTCTTTGCGAGCCTCCCGTAGAAGCTCACCATCTCTTCCGGGCTCTTTTTCGATCCGTCGGACTTTTTGAAGACGTATTTGCCCCGGGAGAAGAACTCCGACGCCGCAGCGTCGATGGCAAGGGCGATGTCCTTGCCCGCCTTGTATCCCGCCTTCCCGATCGCCTCTACGATCACCTCGAAGGCCTCCTCGTTCGACTCGAGGTGAGGGGCGAACCCCCCCTCGTCCCCGACCGACGTGGAGTAGCCCCGGGACTTCAGCACCTTCTTCAGAGCGTGAAACGTTTCCGTACCCATCTGCAGCGCTTTTGCAAACGACGCGGCGCCGAGGGGCATGATCATGAACTCCTGGATGTCCACGTTGTTGTCGGCGTGGGCGCCGCCGTTGACGATGTTCATCATCGGCACGGGAAGGGTGCAGGAATGGACCCCGCCGATGTACTGGTAGAGCGGCAATCCTGTGTACTGGGCAGCGGCTTTTGCCGCGGCGAGAGAAAACCCGAGGATCGCATTCGCACCGAGCTTCGACTTGTTCGGGGTCCCGTCGAGGGCCAGGAGGAAATTGTCGATGAAGACCTGCTCCGTCGCATCGAGGCCGATCATTTTCGGGGCGATCACGGCATTTACGTTTTTCACCGCCTTTTCAACGCTTTTCCCCAGGTATTTCCGAGGATTGCCGTCTCTTAGCTCAACTGCTTCCCGGGTTCCCGTCGAGGCACCCGAGGGAACCGCCGCCCTGCCCACTGCGCCCGATTCGAGCGTCACTTCCACCTCGATGGTGGGGTTGCCCCGTGAATCGAGAATCTGCCTGGCAAATACGTCAACGATTATGCTCATGACAAACCTCCTCCTTCGCTTAACTGTGAATATCAGGACTCCATATTATATGCAGATTTATGCAGGCCATAAAAGGCATCTTTCGCGATTTCAAAAAAGCGGACAGGCCGCTTCACGGTCAACCGCGAAAAAAAAAGCCCCGGGAAAAACTTCCCGGGGCGGGATCTTGCCGGGGGGATAGGCTTATTTCTTCCCGCTTACAGCGTCTTTGAGCCCCTTCCCGGGAGAAAACTTGGGAACCTTCGTCGCTTTGATTCTTATTGCCGCGCCGGTCTGAGGGTTGCGACCCTTCCTCGCTTTCCTCTTGGATACGGAAAACGTGCCAAATCCCGTGAGGGTGATCTTGTCCCCTTTCTTAAGAGCCATCGTTACGTTTTTGATAGCCGAGTTCAGAACCTTTTCTGCAGCCGCTTTGCTGACTTTCGTTTCACCTGCAATCTTTGCAACGAGTTCAGCCTTCGTCATATTCTCCCCCTCCTTTATTTAGGTAATGGAATGGTGAAAAAACAAATTTATCGCTTGTCGATAATAGATATATACGAATATCCTTATTTGTCAAGGTTTTTTCCCGGAAACAGCTCCACGCTTTCCCCGCAGACAGCTAGAGGCGGCGCCCGGGAAACCGCATCCGCCATTTCGGCAGGAAAAGGCCAAGGAGCAGTGCACCCGCCACGAATCCCCCGATGTGGGCCCAGAACGCGATCCCACCCGAAAAGGGGTTCTGGTTACCAAGCTGGGCGGTGCCCCCGGCAAGCTGCATTAAAAACCAGAAGCCGAGGAAGAAATATGCGGGAATCTCGACCATGGTGAAAACAACGAAGAGTGGAAGGAGGGTCACGACGCGGGCCCGGGGATAGAGGAGAAGGTAGGCCCCGAGAACGCCCGCAACGGCCCCGGAAGCGCCGATATTGGGAACCATCGACGAGGTGTTGATCATGATCTGGGTCAGAAAGGATAAGAAGCCGCAGGTAAGGTAGAACGCCAGGTACTTCCCGTGCCCGAGGGCATCCTCCACGTTGTCGCCGAAGATGTAAAGGTAGAGCATGTTGCTCAGGATGTGGAGCCACCCGCCATGGAGAAACATGGCGGACAGGGGCGTGAGCAGTTCCCTTAAGGAAGAACTCCAGTTGTCCACGAACCGGAATGGAATGACGCCAAAATTGGTGATGATGTCATGCTGTGCGCCCCCGGCGAAAACCTCTATGAGAAAAAAAAAGGCATTCAGGCCGATGATTGCGTAATTGACAACCGGTTTCCTCTCAGATGGTATCGTGTCTCTGAGGGGTATTATTTTTCACTCCTCCCTTCCGCCGCAATTGTGCTTTAATAATCAGTAAAAATGGAAGCATATCGCATATCGGGCCGATTTCCAACATGAACAATAAGAAAAGGTTGAACACCTACATAATAGCATCGATGTTTCTCCATGTTACATCGATTCTGTTTCTCATGACAATAAAAACGGAGCCCCTGAAGGAGCCGAGGGTCGCCTTCGTCGAGCTCATCGACATCCCGAGGGCCACAGAGATAGAGAAAGCGCTCCCCGGGCTCATCGACAGCAAGAAATTCAAAAAAACCAAGCCCGCCGAGGAAAAAACACCCCAACAGAAGCCCCTTCCGCCGTTCAAGGACCGGGTCCTGGAGGGGAAAGTGCCCGACCTCCCCGTCAACCCCGACCTGCCTCCCGAGAAGGTGATGCCGAAAGTTGCAACCCAGACAAAAAGCGAGGAGGCGGAAAAAGGCAAACAGGGACAAGAGGCCTCAAACAGGCAGGAGGAAAAGAGCAAGATCGCAGACAGTGAGGGAAAGGGTGCTGATGAAAGAGGAAAGGTCCCCCGGGTAAAGGACCTGACACCGACGCTGGGCAAGATGGTCCTGGCGGCAAGAGAGAGGAATACGAAAGGAGAGGGGAAGGGGGAAGGGGAAAATATCGGCACGAAATCAGAGGCGAAGCAGCAGGGCGAGTTTTCGGAAGTCGCGCGGGCAGGAACGGTTTTGACACCCCTCGACAATCCCTCTATCCAGTACATCTCCTACTTTGCCAGCATAAAGAGAAAAATCGAGCTCGTCTGGCAATACCCCTTCGATGCCATTCAGAGAGGGATCCAGGGCGACCTCATTCTCGACTTCTCCATCAACCGGGGCGGGGACCTGAAGAACATCAAACTCGTGAGGAGCTCCGGGTTCGCCATTCTGGACGAAGAGGCTATCGAGTCGATCAGAAAAGCCGCCCCCTTCTCCCCCATACCGAAACAGTACCGGATAGATGAACTGAACATACGGGCAAATTTCATCTACGAAATGCACTATCTGAAAATCAAGTAACGGGGGGGAGCGGGTAGGTGAAGTGTGCCGAGAACTCCCGGTACTCCCCGGGACTCAGGAGCCTCTCCCGCGGGACGTGGGTGGTTTCCACCCTTATCAGCCATCCCCTGCCGTAGGGGTCGGTGTTGATGATCCCGGGCCTGTCGATGACCTCCGCGTTGGCCTCGAGAAGCATACCGGAGAGGGGAGAGGTAAACTCGTACACCGTTTTTCCGGACTCGATGAGGAAGAGGGTTTCCCCCTCGGCAATGAGCTCCCCCTCGGGAGGCCGTTCAACGAAAATGATCTCCTCCATCTGCCGCTGAAAGAAGTCGGTCACCCCGACGGCGACCAGCCCATGGTCCCCGGGAAAGACCCACTGGTGTTCCCGTGTATAGAGGAGATGTTCCGGAACCTGCATGAGACACGCTACTTTTCGTTGAGCCGCGCCGCCTGGAGCGTGTTGGCCAAAAGCATGGTTATGGTCATCGGGCCAACGCCCCCGGGTACGGGCGTTATTTTCGAAACGAGGGGCGCAACCTCGTCAAAAAGGACGTCGCCCACCACCTTTCCATCGGGCAACCTGTTCACTCCAACGTCGATGACGACGGCACCCTCTTTCACCATGTCTCTTCCCACCATCTGAGCCCTCCCGATCGCCGCGACGAGGATGTCTCCCTCACGGGCAACCGCCGGCAGATCCACCGTTCTCGAATGGCAGATGGTTACCGTGGCGTGCTTTCGAAGGAGCAGCAGGGCAAGGGGTTTGCCAACGATATTGCTCCTCCCGATGATTACGGCCCTTTTTCCCTTTATCTCGACCTCCTCGTGCTCGAGCATCTTCACTATCCCGTGGGGAGTGCAGGGGTAAAAGGTTTCGTGCCCGATCATGAGCTTTCCCACGTTCACGGGGTGGAACCCGTCCACATCCTTGTGGGGGGCGACTCTCTCCAGAACCAGCCCCTCGTCGATGTGGGGAGGAAGGGGAAGCTGCACGAGGATACCATCTACCGTGCCGTCCTCGTTCAGGCTGTCGATGAGGTCAAGGAGGCGCTCCTGGCCGGTTTCGGCCTCGAGGGTGTGCTGCACCGACCCTATTCCCGCCGCCTCGCAGGCCTTTCCCTTCATGCGCACGTATATGGAAGAAGCGGGATCCTCTCCCAGAAGGATGACGGCGAGACAGGGGTTCCTGCCAAAACGCTCTTTGAACCTGGCGGTCTCTTCGGTAATGCCTTCGCGAAGCTTCGCCGAAATCGCCTTCCCGTCTATTATCTTGCTCTCCAACCGCTTTCCCCTACTCTGCAGGCGCAACGGCGTCTTTCTTCTTCGTTTCCTTCGATCCCTCTTCGCCCGTGTCGCCTCTGGTCTCGTTTGCCGCACCGGGAAGGTCTCCTGTCCCGGCACCGTCACTTCCGTTGTTGCCCTGGTTCAACGGGGCTCTTTTTTTGCCCGCGTCCTTCGCGCCGTAATCGGTGGCGTACCACCCCGACCCCTTGAGTATGAATGTCGTGTTGGATATCTGTCTCTTGAGCTTTCCTCCGCACCGTTCACACGTGGTGGGCTGCGAGTCGCTGATCTTCAGCATCACCTCGGTCAGTTCGCCACACTTTTTACAGCAGTACTCGTATATCGGCATTCCTTCACCTCCAAAAATGCACCACCGCACAATAGTACCAGCATATCGGGATGAAGAAGAGGCGAAGCAGCCAATCCCGGCCACCCCGCCTCTTCCGTCCGTTCTGGCAATATCAGTACATGCCTCCCATTCCTCCCATACCGCCCGGAGGCATGGGGGCTTCCATACCCTTCTTCTCTTCCGGCTTGTCTGCCACCATGCACTCCGTCGTCAGCATGAGCCCGGCGATGGACGAAGCATTCTGAAGGGCAGACCGCGCCACCTTCGTGGGATCGAGGATCCCGGCTTTCATCATGTCTTCGAACTCGTCGGTAGCGGCATTGAAGCCCACGTTCCCCTTCATATTGACGATCTTATCCACGACAACGGCGCCGTCCTTTCCTGCATTCGCCGCGATCTGCGCCGCTGGCTCCAGCAGGGCTTTTTTCACGACGCTGGCACCGGCTTTCTGCTCGCTGGAAAGATCCATGTCGTCGATCACGTCTGCGGCCCTGATGAGGGCAACGCCGCCACCGGGCAGAATGCCCTCTTCAACGGCAGCCCGCGTCGCGTTCAGTGCATCCTCGACGCGCGCCTTCTTCTCTTTCATCTCCGTTTCCGTGGCCGCTCCCACGTTGATCACGGCAACACCCCCCACGAGCTTTGCGAGCCGCTCCTGGAGTTTCTCCCGGTCGTAATCCGAGGTCGTCTCATCGATCTGGGTCCGTATCTGCTTCACCCTTCCCTCGATGTCGGACTTTTTCCCCGCGCCATCGATCACCGTGGTGTTGTCCTTGTCGATCACGACCCTCTTCGCGCGCCCGAGGTCGTCCGCCTTGACCGCTTCGAGCTTTATCCCCATCTCCTCGGAAATGGATTTCCCTCCGGTGAGGATCGCGATGTCCTCGAGCATTGCCTTCCTGCGGTCACCAAAACCGGGGGCCTTCACGGCAGAGCAGGTGAGGGTCCCCCTGAGCTTGTTGACCACCAGCGTGGCAAGGGCCTCGCCCTCCACGTCCTCTGAGATGATGAGAAGGGGTTTGTTCATCCGCGCAATCTGCTCGAGGAGGGGCAGAAGATCCTTCATGTTGCTCACCTTCTTCTCGTGGATGAGAATGTAGGGGTCCTCGAGGACAACCTCCATCCTCTCGGCATCGGTCACGAAATAGGGTGAGAGATAGCCGCGGTCAAACTGCATGCCCTCGACGATTTCAAGGGTCGTTTCCATACCCTTTGCCTCCTCGACGGTTATGACTCCCTCTTTGCCGACCTTCGCCATGGCCTCGGCGATGATGCCGCCGATCTCCTCATCGTTGTTCGCAGAGATCGCGCCGACCTGGGCGATCTCCTTCTGGTCTTTCGTCGGTTTGCTCATGTTCTTCAGTTCACCGACCACCGCCTCGACGGCCTTGTCGATTCCCCTCTTGAGCTCCATCGGGTTGTATCCCGCGGCGACGAGCTTTATCCCCTCCTTGTAGATGGACTGGGCCAGAACGGTGGCCGTCGTGGTGCCGTCCCCCGCCACGTCGCTGGTCTTGCTCGCCACTTCGTTCACCATCTGCGCCCCCATGTTCTCGAACCTGTCCTCGAGCTCGATCTCCTTGGCCACCGTGACGCCGTCCTTGGTGATCACCGGAGAGCCGAAAGATTTCTCGAGCACCACGTTTCTCCCCCGGGGTCCGAGGGTGACCTTGACGGCATCGGCCAGGACGTTTATACCCTTGAGGATTTTGGCTCTCGCCTCCTGGTCAAATGCAAGTTGCTTCGCCATACTCTTTACCTCCTGTTCGTCGTTTTTATTTCGTCCGTTATTTTTCTACAACAGCGAGAATGTCGTCTTCCCGAAGGATCAGGTGCTCCTCCCCCTCGATCTTGATTTCCGTTCCCGCGTACTTGCTGAAAAGGACACGATCACCTACCTTCACGTCGAGGGGGACCTTGGTCCCGTTTTCCAGGATCCTGCCCTTTCCCGCTGAGATGACCTTGCCCTCCTGGGGCTTTTCCTTCGCCGAATCGGGGATGATGATGCCACCCTTGGTCATCTCCTCCTCCTCGACTCTCCTGACGATAACCCTGTCCTGAAGCGGTCGTAACTTCATACGCACCTCCTTTTTCATAATCATTTATTTTGGTTTGAGAGACGTTTTAACTGTTAGCACTCATCTCAATCGAGTGCTAATAAAAATATTTTATAGTACCTGCCGGGCCAGAAATCAAGATTTTTTTTTGGGGAAGGAAAACTATGCGGCAGGGCGAGATCGGCCTCGCGGTTCCAGGGGAGGTGGTAATGCAGGCTGTCCCCTACTTCCAGGGTTTTTTCTTCCCCACCTCCTCGTCGAAGTACTTCCTGTAGAGGACCTCCCATTCGGGAGAGCCCTCGGGAATCCTTTTTTTCAGCGATGCGATCTTCACCCGCACCGCGCCGTCGACATCCTCGTAGAATTTCAGAAAGCTTTCTATGGCCCGCCTGATCTCCCTTACACCCGTCTCCTCGTCGTAAAAATCGACCACGTCGTCATTGTAGATCCTGTTGAATACCATGTGGGCGATGTGGGATATTCTCTCTTCCGAAAGCTTCATGGCGCCCCCTCTCACAGGACCAAGCCGCGCTCCCTGGCGAGCTTGTGCTTTATCATCTTGAACAGCTTCCGCCTGTTTATGTCCTCTCCGGCCCGCTGGATATGCTCGTCGATTATCTTCTCCACCTCCTCATCGAGTGCCTGCTCCGCCCTGATATCCTTCTCGATCGCCTCGTAGATCCTCCTGCGGACCTCGCTTTCCTCGCTCTTGAGGGTGATCATCTCCCTCTTCATGAGCCTCTCATAGATGAAGTCGGCGAGCCCCTTCATCTCCTGCTCATTCAGCCGCACCGTCCCCTCCCTTCGTCCACCCTTTGAAGTCCTCACCGATCACGCCGGCTCTTCTGTACCGCTCCATCGAGACGCTGCAGGGACAATCCCTCTTTCGCCCCTTAAAAAGACGCATGGCGAAGATACAGATCCCGGGGAGCAGCTCCTTCGCTTTTTCAACCCCCGGGGCCATCTCATCGGGCAGCGTCCCCTCGAAGAGGACGCCCTCCCGGTAGGGCAGCTCCCGCACCCCCTCCGCATAATTCGTCAGGTAACAGATCGGCTGATAGCAGATCTCGAGTTCCCGGGCAAGGAACGCCTCGGGAACGAGGGTCATTCCCACCACATCGGCGCCCCACATGCGAAACATCCTTATTTCCGCCGGGGTCTCAAGCCGCGGCCCCTCGGTGCATACGTAGGTGCCACCGTGGACCACGTCTCTTCCGCTCCTCTCTGCCGCTTCTGCCAGGGCCCGTCCCATGGAGGCGCAGAACACGGGGTTCTGCCTGATGAACCCCAGGCCGGTACCCGCGAAGAAGGTGGCCTTCCTTCCTTTCGTGAAGTCGATGAGATCCGTGGGAACGAGAAAAGACCCCGGGGCCAGCCCGTCGTTTACGATGCCGGGGCCGCTCCAGGCCACCACCCGCTCGACGCCGAGCAGCTTTGCGGCGTACAGGTTCGCCCGGTAATTGACAAAGGGGGCGCTCATCTCGTATCCCCTCTCCCCGTGCCGGGAGGCGAAATAAAAGCGGAACCCCCCGTTTTCGTAGAGGCAGAAGGGGGCCGATTCCCCGAAAGGGGTCCTCACCCTCCTCCTGTCAAGGAGCCTGCCGAACTCATCTTCGGCAAACTGGTATGCGCCCGATCCTCCAATCAAGAGAAACGGCGCTCTTTTTCCGGTATTTTCCGCCATCTAGAACATTGCCCGCAAAAGGAAGTTGAAGACAAAACCGCCGACATCGGGATCCTCGAAGAATACATCGCTGAAATCGGGTTCCGCAAAAAACCAGCGAAACTCGAGGCCCAGGATGATGCCGGGAGATACCCTGAAATCCAGCCCCGTGCCAAAATGGACGCCCATTCCCGCCCCGCTGTCCGTATCGAAGCCGAAGTCGAATTCGGCGAAATAGATCCCCGCCCCACCCTCCAGGTAGGGTTCAACGAAGGCACCGGGATAGATGAGCCGCACATTGAAAATGAGGGGGGTAACCCGCAGGTCGACGAAGTCGAACTCCGACTCGTAGTAGTCGATCTCCCCCTCGAAGGCCAGGTAGGGCGCCGAACGGTACCCGATTCCGATCCCGCCGAAGAAACCGCTGCTGAAGCCCTCGAGCCCGTCGGTTTCGTCGTTTGGCTCGAACAGTCCCACCCTCCCGGTAAAGTAGAGTTCCGGTGTGAAGGCGTACCGCGGCTGCTCGGGGTAAACCCTCCTCACCACCCGTGCCTGACTCGGCGCAGGAGCCGCAGAGATGGCGACCAGGAGCAGCAGGGATGCCGAGATCCCGGTTACTGCCCGTCGTGTGAAATTTTTCATGGCAACCTCATATGTTCAGTTTTTATGGCATTGATGGCATAATTGGATTCTAAGGCTAATTTTACTGTAATCTCACGGAAATGAGAAAAGGATAAAGGAGGAAAAAATGATAATCGTCATGAAGCCGAAGGCCCTGAAGAAGGAGCTGAACGCCGTGATCAGCAGGATAAAGGGCCTCGGCTACAAGCCGCACACCATTTACGGTGAAACGAGAAACGTAATCGGTGCAATCGGCGACGAGCGGGGGAAGTTCGTGCTCCAGTCACTGGAGACGCTCCCCGGGGTGGAAAAGGTCGTACCCATCCTGACGCCCTACAAGCTGGCAAGCAGGGAGTTCAAGAAAGAGAAGACAAAAATACGGATAACCCGGGATGTGGCCATCGGGGGGGAAGAGGTCATCGTCATAGCCGGGCCCTGCTCGATAGAAGGGCAGAAGATGCTCACCGACACGGCCAAGTTCGTCAAGAAGACGGGCGCAAAAATCCTGCGAGGCGGCGCATTCAAACCACGGACCTCGCCATACAGCTTCCAGGGCCTCGAGCGGAAAGGGCTCAAGTACCTCCTCAAGGCGAGCCGGGAGGCGGGCATCCCCGTCATAACGGAAGTGATGAACCCCGAAGACGTGGACCTCATTGCCGAACACGCCGACATCCTCCAGGTAGGCGCGAGGAACATTCAGAACTTCGGCCTGTTGAAAAAACTGGGGAAGACAAAAAGGCCCGTTCTTTTGAAGCGGGGCATGATGACCACGATCAACGAGTTCATCATGAGCGCCGAGTACATCATCTCGGAGGGAAACGGCAGCGTGATCCTCTGTGAGAGGGGTATCCGCACCTTCGAAGACGCAACCAGGAACACCCTCGACCTCTCGGCCATTCCCGTGCTCGGGGAGAGGACCCATCTTCCCGTTATCGTCGATCCATCCCACGCCACGGGATACTCCCGGTACGTCAAGTCCATGGCCTTTGCGGCGATAGCGGCGGGATGCGACGGGCTGATGATAGAGGTCCACCCGTCGCCCGAAACGGCCCTCTCAGACGGCGGGCAATCTCTTGACTTTTCGGCCTTCGCGTCCCTCATGGGGGAGATAGTCCCCTTCGTAAACGCAGCGGGGAGGACCTTAGCATCCTGAAGATGAACGGATTCAAAAAACCCCTGGCTCTCCTATCCCTCTTCCTGGCAGCCGCCTTCGTCATCGACCTTGCCTATCTCAACTTCCTCATCAACAGGAGGATAAAGGAAGGGCTCCTGAAAATCCCCTCCTCCCTCTTCGGCAGGCAGGTGGAAATCAGCGAGGGGGACAACATCCACAACCGGTTCCTCCTCACCTACCTTCACCGGCTCGGATACGCGGAACGGGAGGGCAACCCCGGAAAGGGGGAGTTTAACCGGGGAGAGGGAAGGATAACCATTCACGTGAAGGACCTGCGTTCCGAGGAAGCAGACCAGAGGGGATTCCTCGCCACGATAACCTACGACCAGGACACGGGGGACATCGAGAAAATCGAGACGGGCGGCGTGGCCATCGACACCCTCATCCTGGGGGTCCCCGAAATCGCCAGGGTAGCCGACAGGATGAGGCAGATCAGAAAATTCATGCCCCTCCAGGAGTTCTCAAAGCACCTCGTCGATGCGGTGATCGCCGCAGAGGACAGGCGCTTCTTCAGGCACATAGGCATAGATTACCGGGCCATAGCGCGGGCCCTCATAAAGGATATCGCCACCATGAGCTTCAAGGAGGGGGGGTCGACCATCACGCAGCAGCTCGCGAGAAACTTCTTCCTCTCCCCCCGGAAAACGGTGGCGCGGAAAGTCCAGGAGACCCTGATTGCGCTCATTCTGGAGATGAAGTACCGCAAGGAGAAGATCCTGGAGCTCTACCTCAACCAGATCTACCTGGGCCAGCGGGGAAGCGAGGGCATTTACGGCGTGGGCGAGGCGGCCAGCTACTATTTCGGAAAAAATGCCCGGGACCTCACGCTTTCCGAGGCGGCGATGATCGCGGCCCTCGTCAAGTCTCCCAACTACTACTCTCCCCTGCGGCACCCCGCGAGAATACTGGCAAGGATGCGGTATGTCACGGGGGGCATGGTGAAAATGGGAACCATTACACCGGACGAGGGAGACGAGGCATCGCGGGCCCTCCCCCCCCTTACCATGGTTGGAAGGGAAAAATCCTCCTCCAACTATTTCACCGACGCTATATTGGACCTGTTGAGCGACAGGATCGAAAGCAGCGACATCTTCTACGGTGACTACCACATATACACGACCCTGGACCCCGTGATCCAGGAGGTGGCTTCCGCATCCCTTGATTCGGCACTCTCGAGGATAGAGAGGGCATACGGGATGGCCGGGCGCCTCGAGGGCGCCGTGGTCATCCTCGACAACACCACGGGAGAGATGGTTTCCCTCGTCGGCGGCAGGTCATACGCCCAATCCCAGTTCAACCGCGCAACCATGGCAAAGAGGCAGGTGGGGTCCCTCTTCAAACCCTTCGTCATATTCGCCGCCCTGAGAAACGGTGTGGGGGGAAAACCGGTCACCCTTTCCACCATGGTCGACGCCAAAGGCATTCCCGTCAAGACGAAGGAGGGGGCCTGGTTTCCCCGGAACTTCGACGACCGGGAGTACGGCCGCGTTACGGTGCGTGCCATACTCGAGAATTCGATCAACACGGGGGCCGTCAGGATCGGGCTTGAAACGGGCCTGGACGCCATCATAAGCACCAGCTCCACCTTCGGGCTCGGAGAGAAGCTCAAGCCCTATCCGTCGATGATTCTCGGCACCTTTCCCTTCTCCCCGGTGGAGATGGCGTATGCCTACGCGACATTCGCCTCCGTGGGAAAGAAGTTTCCCGTGAGGATCGTAAAGAGCGTCTACCGGGAGGGGGAGCGGATTCTCCGGTTCCCGTCGCTGCCAATCGGCGCGGTGAGGCCCGAAGAGGCCTTCCTCATCCTGGATGCGCTGTCGGGAGCCGTCCTCCGGGGAACGGCCAGGTCCCTGGGCAGGATATTCCCCCGGGGTGTGGCCGGCAAGACGGGGACGACAGACGACGGCAGGGATTCCTGGTTTGTCGCCATGACGAGGGACTACACCATATGTACCTGGGTCGGCTTCGACGATGCGGCTCCGACGCCGCTGACGGGGGCCACCGGTGCCCTTCCCGTTTCCGCCGAAATCCTCAAGAAAATCTACCGCGGGAAACCTCCCGGAGAAATTCAGCCCCCCACCGGCATCTCGAGGAGACAGGTAGACTACCGGACGGGGCTTCTTGCGACCTCCGGCTGCAGGGAGGTCATCGAGGAATCATTTGAGGCCGGAACGGAACCGTCGGGATTCTGCCCGGATCACCCCCCGGGGCCCGTGGAGTCGATCGGGACGAAGTTTCTCGAAACCCTGCGGGAGCTTTTCGATTGAATCCGGGCGGCGAAGTAACTGATGCCTGTAAATCGGCGTTTGAAATATGGTATAAGTAAATCCTTGACCGGCAACCAGCTGCGTATTCGAGAAAGGGGAGTTACATGACCATGGATTACAAGGAGTCTCTGAGCCTGCCCCGAACCGATTTCCCGATGAAAGCCAACCTTCCCGTCCGGGAGCCCCTCATCCTGGAAAAGTGGAAAGAAATAGACATCTACGCGAAAATCATCGAGAAAACCAGGCAGGGGAAAAAGTTCGTCCTTCACGACGGGCCGCCTTATGCAAACGGCCATATCCACATGGGGCATGCCCTGAACAAGATCCTCAAGGACATCATCGTGAAATACCGGAGCATGACCGGCAACTGGTCGGAGTACGTACCCGGCTGGGACTGTCACGGGCTCCCCATAGAGCACCAGGTGGACAAGAATCTCGGGGAAAAGAAATACACCATCGACCGGGTGAAAAAAAGGCAGATCTGCAGGGACTACGCGGCAAAGTTCCTCGATATTCAGCGGGAGGAGTTCAAGAGGCTGGGAATCTTCGGGGACTGGGATAACCCATACAAAACGATGAGTTTTGACTACGAGGCGAAGACCCTCCGCGAACTGGGGGCATTCGTTCGGAGCGGGGCCGTATACCGGGGGGTAAAGCCCGTCTACTGGTGCAAGGAGTGCAAGACGGCCCTTGCCGAAGCGGAGGTGGAGTACCACGACCACTCCTCCCCTTCGATTTACGTCAAGTTTCCCTACCAGGGACAGCCGGGGGATATCTCCTCGAAGCTTTCCGATGAAAAGGTTTTTTTCGTAATCTGGACCACGACCCCCTGGACCATACCTTCCAACCTCGCGATAGCCCTCCACCCGGAACTGGAATACGCGGCGATCAGGGCAGGAAACGAGGTCTACGTGGTCGCCGCGGGGCTGATCGAAAGCTTCGTGAGAGAAGTCGGTATCGAGGATTACGAAAGGATAGACACCTTCAAGGCGGGGCGGCTGGAGCGGCTTCTCTGCCACCACCCCCTGTACGACAGGGAATCGCTCCTGGTCCTGGGAGACTATGTGACCCTGGAAGCGGGGACGGGCTGCGTCCACACCGCGCCGGGGCACGGCCGGGAGGACTACGAGACGGGTCTTGCCTACTCCCTGGACATCTACGCGCCCGTCGACGACGGGGGAAGGTTCACCACCGACGTGGAGCACTTCGCGGGAATGGACGTCTTCGATGCCGACAGCGCGGTAATAGACAAGCTCAGGGAGAGGGGAATGCTGGTTGGCTCCGGCACCATGAGCCACGCGTATCCCCACTGCTGGCGGTGCAAGGAGCCGGTCATCTTCAGGGCCACCAGCCAGTGGTTCATCTCCATGGAGGCGACGAACATAAGGAAAAAGGCCCTGGGTGAGATAGAGAAGGTGACGTGGATACCCCGGTGGGGGCAGCAGAGGATCGCGTCGATGATCGAGACCAGGCCGGACTGGTGCATCTCGCGGCAACGGGCCTGGGGGGTCCCGATTACCGCTTTCACCTGCACCGGCTGCAAGAGATCGATTCTTTCCGACGACCTCGTGGAAAAAGTGGCCCGGGTCTTCGACAGGGAGGGAGCCGACGCCTGGTTCACAAAGAGTGCGAAGGAGCTCGTGGGAGATTTCGCCTGCCCGGACTGCGGGTGCGCAGACCTGGAGAAGGAGATGGATATACTCGACGTCTGGTTCGACTCGGGAGTGAGTTATGCCGCCGTGTGCGAGGGGAAGGATAACCTGGGGATCCCCGTCGACCTCTACCTCGAGGGAAGCGACCAGCACAGGGGATGGTTCCACAGCACCCTCCTGGCTTCCGCGGGAACGCGGGGGTTCGCGCCTTACCGGGCCGTTTTGACCCACGGCTTTGTCGTCGACGGCCAGGGAAAGAAGATGTCCAAATCGCTTGGAAACTACATGGCGCCCGGGGAAATCATCAGCCGGTACGGCGCCGAAATCCTGCGCCTCTGGGTCATCGCCGAGGATTACCGTGACGACATCAGGATCTCTGAAGAGATTCTCGAGCGAACTTCCGACGCGTACAGGAAGATACGGAACACGATCCGCTTTTTAACGGCCAACCTCTTCGACTTCGAGCCGGCCGCCCACGCCGTAGCGTTCGATGGGATGCTCGAGATCGACCGGTTCGCCCTCTCGTGCCTGAACAGGCTCATCGAAAGGACGAAAAGGGCGTACGAGAATTACGAATTTCACCTGATATATCACTCGGTCCACAACTTCTGCGTGGTGGACATGTCCAGTTTTTACCTCGACGTTATCAAGGACAGGCTCTACGCATCCCGGACCGGCGAGACAGAAAGGAGAAGCGCCCAGACCGCCATCTACCTCACACTGAAGACCCTTCTCACCATCACGGCGCCCGTGATCTCCTTCACCGCCGAAGAGTCCTGGAACCACGCCCCCGACTGGGATAGGAAGCCGGAGAGCGTATTCCTCGAATCGTTCCCAGAGCCCTTTTCCGTCCCCGGGGAGAGCGCGGTGCGCGAAAAGTTCGAAAAGATACTGAAGATACGGGAAGACGCTTCGAGGGCGCTGGAGGCGGGGAGGCAGAAGAAGATCATCGGCCATTCCCTGGATGCCGTCGTGTCCTTCGAGGCTCCCGGAGAAACCGGCAGGTTTATCTCGGATAACATCGACCTTTTGCGGGACGTGCTCATCGTGAGCATGGTGGAGGTTGTAAAAGACGCGGGAGAGGGGGCTGCCGCAGGGGAAGCAAACCCGGACCTGCGAATCGCGATTTCAAAGTCCCGCGCCAAAAAGTGCGAGCGCTGCTGGAAATATGAGGAAACCGTGGGAAAATACGATGACCATCCGACGATCTGTGAGCGATGCAGAAACGTAATCGGTTAAGATTCAACACATCCCGGATAAAAGTCCCCCTCCTGTTCACGCTGGCGGTCGTTGTCATCGACCAGGCGAGCAAGTATCTGGTCAGGGCAACGGTTCCAGGACACGAGGCGATCGGCGTGATAAAAGGCTTCTTTCAGATCGTGTACGCGAAGAACACGGGCGTGGCTTTCGGGCTCCT
>JABAOF010006111.1_pt1 | contig 36687 bp, 31 predicted proteins | sample 7062171 | NCBI WGS metagenome assembly JABAOF01 (sample SAMN14538628, study PRJNA623070) | marine sediment metagenome | biome: marine biome [ENVO:00000428]; feature: marine pelagic biome [ENVO:01000023]; material: deep marine sediment [ENVO:00002113] | place: India: Gulf of Khambhat ...
GTGTTCTATTCGTTTTTGAGGAACGACTAAATAAAAAAAATCTCCAACTTTTTTAGTGTCAGAATTTCTATTAAAATCCGTTTATTACTCTTTTAATGCCATGCTTCAATAATGGTACATTAAAATTGATAAGTAAACCCAATTTAAAATTTCCTAGTTTTAAATAGGTGGGTGTTTGGGCTAAATGAACATCATTTAATGCCTCTACACTTTTCACTTCTATTACCACTTTATTTTCAACTAATCAATCAATTCTATAACCACATTCTAAATGGATTTCTTCAAATACTAATTGCATAGGCTTTTGTTTTTCAATAATTAGCCCTTCTTTCAGCAAAACATACAATAAACATTCCTGATAGGCGCTTCCCAATAAACCAGGGCATAAAGCTTTATGCACTTTCATTACAGCGCCAATAATTGTATTAGAAATTTCGTTTTCTGTCATGAAAAGATGGTTAGAGTTGGTGAATGTTATTTTTTATAATTAATATTTAATTATATATAATATTATCCAAAAACACCTTTCACCATACCGCCATCAACACAAATGGTTTGCCCGGTAATATAACCTGCATCTTCGCTCATTAGCCAAATTGCTAATTGTGCAAATTGCTGTGCATTGCCCAATTTGTGAACAGGTATTTTTTCTATTTCTGTTTGTTGTATGGTTTGCCAATCAAGACCGGTTTGTTCTTGTTTCTTTTTAAAAACCCGTTCAATAGCCGGTGTGTTATGAGGCCCGGGCGCCAAAATATTAACAGTTATGCCTTTAGCTGCTACTTCATTCGATAAGGTTTTTACAAATCCGGTTACAGCCAGTCGAAAAGCCGTACTCAATACTAAATTTTCCATGGGTTGTTTTACGGTAGCACTTTCAATAAATAATAACCGGCCATATTGTTGATTTTCTAATTGAGGCAGCAATGCTTTTACCATAGCTACTTTCCAGCGCAATACAGATTGATAAGCCATATCCCAATCCTGCATTGTTGTTTCGTTAATAGTAGCTGCCGGTGGGCCTCCGGCATTCATACAAATGCCTGCTATGTACATATTTTGTATCGCATCCAATACAGTGTTCTGTGTAACCGGAAGGGTAATATCTCCGCAGATAGTGGTAACCTGTTTCGGGTAGTTGTAATACAACTGCTGCAATGCTTCCGTACTCCTGCCAAGTGCTATAAGATTAGCCCCTTTTTCCAGTAAAAGAAGCGCTATCGCTTTCCCAAGTCCTGAAGTAGCCCCGCCTACAATAAAGGTTGGTGGTAGTGAAGATGGTTGTGTCATAATTATTGATTGATGTAAGCCCAATCGGCTGCTGTTATTTTATTAGTTAGCAAAATAAAAATGAGCTGAAAAAACATACGATTGAATGAACAAAAGTTTTAGATCCTTGAAATATAAAATCAATCTTAATATTGTAAGAAGTGTTATATACATTCCGGGTAAAATTACAGAAGTATATGAATCCTTACAAAATTTATGAACCGGAGAAACATTGCTGCCTAAAACGGATAGGATATCCTGCTTTTCATGCATAATACCCCCTGCTTATTTTTAAGGATGTTTTTAAAATAAATACCTGTGCAACATCTCACATATTCTTCAATATTGCATAGTAATGAAAACAGGTACTTGGTGGCCGGGTTATTTTTTAATTTTCTTAGAAGAAATGTTATGGCTTCTCTTTTAAAGAACTTTTATTCATTGTAACGCTTAAAATTAGTGGTATATTTTACTTTTCAAGGTCTTATGGTGTAAGCGAAACTCTATATGGCTTTTAAGCAGGTGTTCTTCCCATCATTAAGTTTTGTATACTATCAATGGGAATGCGTCTAAATTGAAAAAAGTTTAAGTATGTTTAAAGCTAAAATGGCAATATTTACTTTAATCTGGTCATTGTTTTCCTGAATGTCATTTTTGAATGAGGAAGGATTGTTTTAATTTTATTCCTGCGCTTAAAATTTTGCAAATTCTTCAAATAATTATGTAACAAACAAACAGTTTTCGTGGCTACTTTTGCATTTAAAAAAAACAATTTGATATAATAATTGTAATTTTACTTTAGGCAACATGAAATATAGTTTATCATCCATACAGTTTAAAGCAATTTTCCTGTTAACCATATTCTCCCTGAATATGGTGGTGGGTTTTGCCTGTGCTATGGGGGTAGATATGGGGTTTAATGAGCACCATCATGAGGCTGAAGCGGAATTTTTTGTTCATACCAAAGGTCATCCACAACATCTGGAAGTTGTAGCACATCAACATGCGCATTCAGATTCAGACGGTAAAAATAATTGTTGTAATGATGAAGTAGTGAAAATAGTACGGGCTGATAAAGTAGTTCCACAAGTTGTTAAGCAATTAAACCCGGTATTTTCTACTGCTTTTGTAATCACTTACCCTGACACCATTATATTGCCTGCTTCACAGGTTAGTAAGTCTAACAAATATTTTGTGTGTGGTTATCACCCTCCCATTCCGGACATTCGAGTTGCTATTCAGAGTTTTCAAATATGATTTCATTTTATGTTTGTAGCATGATAAAGGCATACTTATGCCCCTACCTATTTTGTTAAACATAAAAATCAAACTAAAATGAAATCAATAATTCAGGAGCTGAAAAGCGTTATAAATATAAAAATGTTTTCAATTAAAAAATCATTTATAATGCTTGCCCTTATCGTCATGGCATTTGCTCAGAACAGCTTTTCACAAAGCAATACAAAAACACAGCCAGTTCAATTACTCAATACATATTATAAGCTTAAAGACGCTTTAGTAAGCAGTAACCCTGTATTAGCGGCAAGCAGTGCAGATGAATTGGTAAAAACCATAAATGGTGCCGATCTGCAAATAATGAATGATGCTGAAAAGGCAGGCCTGTTAAAAGAGGCTGTTGCTATTTCTCAATCAAAAGATATAAAACTGCAAAGGGAAAAATTTGTCACTTTATCGAACAATATGTTTGAGTTGGCAAAAAAAGTAAAGCTCTCTGCCGAGCCTATATACCAGCAATATTGTCCCATGAAAAAGGCTATATGGCTAAGTAATAATAAGGCAATCAAAAACCCATATTTTGGCAGTGCAATGCTTTCTTGCGGCAGCATAAAAGCAACTTTGTAATTGATTTGCCTGCATTGAACAATTCACATTTATTTTGGAAAACGCATTTTAAAATCGATATTTAAATTAAAATATAAAAATAACTAAATATGAAAATATCTATATCTTTAGCAATAATGGTTGCAATAGCAGCCACTACCTTAGCCATTGCTGCCTGCAATACCGGCAACGATAAAACAACAACATCAAAAGAAAATGATAAAACCGGCGATACATCAATGGCCATGCACCAGCAGTTAACGAACCATGCAACAGGTACACAAAATGCTGCAATGTTCCCGATCAAAGCAATCATTGCAGGTTACCTGCAAATGAAGAATGCGCTGGCAAATGATAATGCAAATGATGCCGCTGCTGCAGGTAAATCCATCGTTGAACTTTTAAATAAAGTAAATCAATCAACTCTGTCTGCTGACCAAATGAAAGCATATGCAGATTTACATGACGATATAAAAGAAAATGCAGAACATATTGGTTCAAATGCAGATAAAATTAAACACCAGCGGGAACATTTTATGATGCTGAGTAGTGATATTTCAGACCTTATAAAAGCCTTTGGTAATAACGGACAAACTTTATATAAAGATTTTTGTCCAATGGCAAACAATGGTAAAGGAGCAATATGGATTAGCGAAACCAAAGATATTAAAAATCCTTATTTGGGAAAATCAATGCCTACTTGTGGTACAATAAAAGAAGAAATGAAATAACCATGCGCCCTACAAAAAAGTATATACTCATTTCTTTAGGTGCCATTTTAGTCCTGATTCAACTGATACAACCTGCCCGAAATAAAAGCGGGCAGGTCTTTCCTACAGATTTTAGTAAAATGTATGTTGTTCCGGATAATGTACACAAACTTTTAATAAATGCCTGTTATGATTGTCACAGCAACAATACCAGTTATCCATGGTATGCTAATTTTCAGCCGGTAGCATGGTTGATGGCGAATCATATAAAAAATGGTAAAGCAAACTTAAATTTAAGTGTGTTTGGCAGCTATGCACCACGCAGGCAAATTAGTAAGCTGAGAGATATGGCTGATCAGGTTCGAGATAATGAAATGCCTTTATTGTCATATAAAATAATACACAGGAAAGCCCGGCTTTCAAAAGAAGAAAGAGTACAGCTTTCCCAATGGTTAAATAAAGTAGCCGATAGTCTTTTAGCAAAAAATTAATTTTTATGAAAACAATAAAGCAAATAATTTTTAAAATTTTTAAAGCAATTTTTATACACAAAAAAGATTGCTGCAAATAAAATTTATATTATGGAACAGCAACATCAAAACAATTTAATCAACCATGCCGGACATGCAATGGGCAATATGCAGCACACAAAAAAAACATCAATGGGTATGGCAGGGCATAATCACCATGCCATGATGATTGCAGATTTTAAAAAAAGGTTTTATGTGGTGCTTATCCTCTCCATTCCTATCATTTTGTTATCACCCATGATACAAAATTTTTTAGGAGCCAGCTGGCAATTTAAAGGATCGCAATACCTTCTGTTCGCTTTATCTACTATTGTTTTTTTATATGGTGGTTTCCCATTTTTAAAGGGATTGTTAGATGAAGTAAAAGCCAAAAGCCCGGGTATGATGTTTTTAATAGGCTTTGCCATAACGGTAGCATATATTTATAGTGTAGCCATTGTTTTCGGATTGAAGGGAATGGATTTTTTTTGGGAATTAACAACACTAATACTCATTATGTTGTTAGGGCATTGGATTGAAATGAAATCTATTGCAGGCGCTTCAAAGGAATTAGAATTATTAGTGCAGTTGATGCCAGCCGATGCACATATGGTAATGCCTGAAATGGTGCATGATGTAAAAACCGATACACTAAAAGCAAACGATATTATTTTAGTAAAGCCCGGCGAGAAGGTAGCAGCAGATGGAATAATATTAGAAGGCGAAAGCTACCTCAATGAAAGTATGCTTACAGGTGAAAGTAAACCGGTACAAAAAGCAAAAGGTGATAAAGTAATTGCCGGTTCAATCAATGGTAATGGTTCCATTAAAGTTACTGTTTCACATACGGCAAGTGATTCTTACTTATCGCAGGTTATCAGGTTGGTAGATGATGCACAAAAATCAAAATCAAACACACAGTTATTAGCAGATAAAGCAGCAAAATGGTTAACGATTATTGCATTGGTTTCAGGTATTGGCACTTTTTTATTTTGGTATTTTACGGGGCAGTCTTTGGCATTTGCAATGGAAAGAATGGTAACGGTAATTGTTATTTGCTGCCCACATGCTTTGGGTTTGGCTGTTCCGTTGGTTGTGGCAAAATCAACAGCCCTATCCGCAAAAAATGGGTTACTCATTAAAAACAGAACAGCCTTTGAAAATGCAAGAAAAATAACTACAGTAGTATTTGATAAGACGGGTACATTAACTGAAGGAAAATTCAAAGTGTCGAAAATTGTGCCGCTGCATAAGAATTTAAGCGAAACTGAAATCATTCGAATGGCTGCCGCATTGGAGCAAAACTCAGAACATCCTATTGCAACCGGTATTATGCAAAAAATAAAAGACTTAGCCATCAAAGTACCGGCCGCAGATAACTTTAAAGCCATCACAGGAAAAGGTGTTGAGGCAATAGTTGAAGGAAAAAAAATAATGATAGTTAGTCCGGTTTATCTAAAAGAAAGCAAATTGGCCGTTCCAAAAGATTTTTCTACAAACGTAAGGGAAACGGTTGTATTTGTGATAATAGATGATGAATTGGCCGGATATATTGCTTTATCAGACGAAATACGATCTGAATCGGCCGAAGCAATAAAAGTATTAAAAGAAAATAATATTAAATCAATTCTGCTCACAGGTGATAACAGCAATGTTGCTAAAAGCGTAAGTGATACTTTAGGTATGGATAATTATATTGCCGAAGTATTGCCGCATCAAAAATTAGAGGAAATTAAAGCGTTGCAAAGTAAAGGTGAATTTGTTGCCATGACAGGTGACGGTGTGAATGATGCCCCTGCATTGGCCATTGCAGATGTAGGTATTGCTGTGGGTAGTGGCAGCGATATTGCTGCAGAGACTGCCGGTATAGTTTTAGTGAACAGCAATCCAAAAGATATTGTAAGCCTGATTTTATTTGGCAAAGCTACTCATCGTAAAATGGTACAGAATTTAATTTGGGCAACAGGTTACAATGTAATTGCGTTACCATTGGCAGCAGGAATTTTATACAAACACGGTATTTTATTAAGCCCGGCAGCAGGTGCAGCTTTAATGGCTGTTAGTACAATTGTAGTTGCCATCAATGCAGGTATGTTAAAAGTAAAAAATTATTAAAAATGGAAATTGTAAATCAAAAACAACATTGGGAAAGTATCTATATAACCAAAGAAGAAAAGGGTTTCAGTTGTTTTCAGAAATATCCTAAAACTTCAAAAGAATTTCTTTCATCTTTCTACAACTGCCAATATTATTGATATCGGTGGAGGTAACAGCCATTTTGTTGATGGTTTAATTAAATTAAATTATGAAAATATTTATGTATTGGATATTTCAGTCAATGCCATTGAAAGAGCCAAAAAACGATTGGGCGAAAATGCGGCAAAAGTAAATTGAATTGTTTCAGATGATACCGGGTTTGCACCTTCAGTAAAGTTCGATTTCTGGCACGATTGAGCAGCATTTCATTTTCTGATTCATGAAGATAAAATAGAAAAATGTGTACAAATCGCAGCACAATCAATCGTATCTGAAGGCTATTTGATATTAGGAATATTTGCAAAAGCAGACATCAGAATTATAGTGGATTTGGAATAAAAGAATATTCATAAGATGCTATGGTTAAAGGGTTCGAGAACGATTTTTACAGAATAAAGTGTATCGGAGAAGCACATATCAAGCCATTCAATACGAAACAGAATTTTTTGTTTTGCAGTTTTTAAAAAAATAATACATAGAAATGAAAAAAATAATCTTAATAATATTGCTTTTTGCGTCTTATTCCTTCGCTCAGGCACAAGACATGAAAGGAATGGACATGCATCAAAAAGATATCGTAAAAAAACAGCAAATCACCTCGTATTATACTTGTGTGATGCATCCTGAAATTCATGCAGATAAACCAGGCAATTGTCCGAAGTGTGGAATGGTTTTGTATAAAAAAATAGTCAATACAGCAGCGCAAAAAACGCAATTGCCAAAGAAACAAACCATGCCGATGCCTTTAAAAGGCAGTACACAAAAACAAGACCTAAATAATATGGCAATGCCCATGCTAAAAATAGCACCTGCGAAAACCTTACAGAAAAGTGAGCCTCCAAAAACCGTGCGCTATGATTTATATGTAAGGGATACCATTGTAAATTTTACGGGTAAAGTAAAACATGCCATTGCAGTAAACGGACAGATACCCATGCCAACTCTTACTTTTACCGAAGGTGATACAGCAGAAATTTATGTACACAATGAACTCAATGAACCAACAGGATTGCACTGGCATGGTTTGTATGTACCCAATAAGGAAGATGGTGTTCCCTATCTTACCCAAATGCCTATTCAACCCCACACTACCTATCTATATAAGTTTCCAATCATTCAAAATGGCACCCACTGGTATCATAGTCACTTTGGATTGCAGGAACAAATAGGTATGTACGGATCATTGATTCTTAAAAAGAGAAATGATGATACCAGTTTCCGGCGGAGTATAGATGACTTGCCCGCAATTCCAATCGTATTAAGTGATTGGGCAGACATGAATCCCAGCGAAATTGATCGTAGTCTGCATGCAGCAACTGATTGGTTTGCAATAAAGAAAGGGACTACACAAAGTTATATTGAAGCCATTAAAAGTGGAAACTTTAAAACAAAACTAACCAATGAGTGGAAACGGATGAATGCAATGGATGTAAGTGATGTTGCTTACAACAAGTTCTTCATTAATGGGAAAAGTGAAAGTGAAATGCCACAGTTCAAGGCGGGCGATAAAGTCAGGCTTCGAATCTCAAACGGGTCAGCTTCTACTTATTTCTGGCTAACCTATTCAGGTGGTAAGATTACGGTAGTAGCGAACGATGGTAATGATGTAGAACCGGTTGAGGTTGATCGATTGATAATAGGGGTTTCAGAAACCTATGATGTCGTGGTAACAATACCTGACAATATGCAGTATGAATTTTTGGCAACGCCGGAAGACCGTACTAAATCTGCGTCATTATGGTTGGGCAGGGGTATGAAAATGCCAGCGAAAAAATTGCCTAAACTCAAATACTTTGCAGGAATGAAAATGATGAATGACATGATGGATATGAAGGGCAATATGGTTCAGATGGAAGGCATGAATATGCAAAATCAGGAGATGGATATGAATACGGTAATGTACCCGGAAATAACAGGATATGACAATATAAAGAAAAATAAAAGTAATGATTCCATGCAGATGCGCAAAGGTAAACAAATGCAGATGAATCATGGCAATCAAAGTATGGCTGGTATGGATATGAATGATGATAATCCGGATATTCAAACATTGAATTACGGCATGCTACGTGCCACCCATCATACCGATTTACCTCCGGGGCCACTAAAAGAGTTGAATTTTGAATTAACCGGGAATATGAATCGGTATATGTGGAGTATCAACAATAAGGTATTATCTGAAGCCGATAAGATATTAATTAAAAAAGGTGAAAATGTTAGAATTATATTATATAATAATACTATGATGCGTCATCCCATGCATTTACATGGTCATGATTTTCGTGTACTGAATGGGCAGGGTGATTACGCTCCTTTAAAAAATGTGTTAGACATCATGCCAATGGAAAGAGATACGATAGAGTTTGCAGCAAATATGAGCGGCGACTGGTTTTTCCATTGCCATATATTATACCATATGATGAGTGGTATGGGAAGGGTATTTAGTTATGAAAATTCACCACCCAATCCGGAAATACCTAACCCAAAACTGGCACGAAGAAAATTATTTGCCGAAGGGAGAATGTTTCATACTATGGCTAGAATTGGTTTGGAAAGCAATGGGAGTGATGGGAATGTGATGCTTGCAAATACACGCTGGAAGGCAACTACCTTATGGAATCTGGGGCTAAACGATAAATTAGGATATGAAAGTGAAACTATGTTTGGCCGTTACCTTGGCAGAATGCAATGGTGGTTTCCTTACATTGGGTTTGATTATCATTATAAAGTAGAAGGCGGACCAAAAAATATTTTTGGTAGCGAAAAAAAGAATTGGTTTGGTCAAACAAGTGATAAACTAGATCGTCATACAATAGTAGCCGGTATTGCTTACACGCTGCCTTTGTTGTTTGTAGCTGATGCAAGAATTGATGGTAATGGTAAATTCCGGTTTCAGTTAAGCAGAGAAGATGTACCCATTAGTAAACGCCTGCGTTTTAATATGATGATAAATACTGATAAAGAATACATGGCAGGTTTCCGGTACATTGCCACCAAATATATTTCTTTATCTACTCATTATGATAGTGATATGGGTTTGGGTGCCGGGTTAACAATTACTTATTAATATATTATACTATTAACGTGTAGTGCTATTAAGCTCTGAAAAGCTTGCTGGGCATAAGTTTCAATAAAATAGGCTCAACAGCCATTAGTTATACAGCGTTTACTGAAACACCATTAGGCAATAAGTTTCAAGCGAAAACTGATTTTAATAGCACAACACGTTATACTATTAATATTTTAAAAAAAATAATTTAATATAATCAGAATTATATTATTTCAGACTATAATTAATGATGCGTAATAATAATACAGGTTGACTTGTTCGAAAAACCAACATGGGCTTAATGCTTAATATTACACAGACTAAAATCTGCTCTGTGTTAGCTGCTTGTATGTTTATTCATTGAATTGTAAAGTAAATATACTTCCTTTATAGATGATGGAATGTACCTGAATATCGCCCTTGTGTAATAGTATAATTTGATTAAAGGTAAAGCTAATTAAAAGGCAAATTATCCAATTCTTCTGATATTATTATTCATAAAATTATACATGCAACAAAATAATTATAGCAGCCAAAATATTTCATACGGACAGCGATGGAAAAATAATTTCAATGCTTCATTGAGTTTGATATTGCAAATACCCATTTTAAATGGATTGCAGGTACGTGCCAAAATAAGGCAGGCAAAAATTCATGTCTATCAATCTCCTTTTTTATTAAAAACCACCAAAACCCAATTACAGCAATCAGTTTATGGTACTTATATCAATATGCAGCAGGCATCGCAACGGTTGCATGCACTGGAACAACAATATGCTGATTTCGAAAACTCTTTCCATGCTGCCACGGTAAAATTTGAAGCAGGTATAGGCACTTAAGTAGATTGTATCAAAGCAAAAAATAACCTGGATAATACAAAAAATAACCTTACTATTATCAGGTATGATGCGTTGCTGCAGCAAAAAATATTTGATTATTACCAGGGTTTATTTTCTTTCTAATTAAAGTTTTTTGGTTTGAATATATGGAAGCATAAAAATTTTTTTCTAAGCAGTTTTACATTCATAGCTGCTATTTTTAGCCGGCCATTCGTTTTCTTCAGCCTGTTGCAACTGCAGCAGGTTTTTTGCTGTATGTAGAAAGTCAATGTTAACAAATTGTAACCTTTTGGTTGTTTTGCTAAATGTTTACAATTTGTTAATCTCATTTATTTCAACCATACAATCATGCGCTGTTAGCTTTGCGACCTGATGAAACCTATGCATAACAGACTACTGAATTGTTTATTGTTGCTTTGCTTTGTATTACTGCAAAATACAGGAGTAAAAGCAGTTGCCTTATTGCATCCTTCAAAAGTGAATCATACTTTTTTCTCGCTGCAGGAAAAATTACCTGCCTTTTTATCCGTTTTTTCTTCACAACATTCACTGCCCACGCCATTAGCCATCATTCAAGATGTTATAGATGGCGATGATGATACGGATAGGGACTTGAATCCATGTTATTCTCAGGTATCAATGGTACATTGTAAAATGCCGGTATCTGTTTGTTCAATCTTATATGGCTTGCCTGTTTTTTTTCCGTCAAAAAGCACATTACATTCCACATTACTTTTTCGCATTGGTTCACTCAGAATTTGATGCAAGCACTTGCCACTTAGGTATTTTTCCATTCTAACTTTTATATTTTTTCTATATCAACTACTAAAACAAACCTTTATTTATGCGCAGCAATTTTACAGTGCTAACAGCATTTATCATCTGCCTTTTAATGGCCATTTTACCGGTGGCAGGCCAGTCACAGGACATCAACATTATTAACGGTAAAGTATTGGATGCACAGGATCAAACACCTATTGTGGGTGCCAGTGTTTCTATCAGTACAACTCAAAAAGGAACAGTTACGGATGCACAAGGTAATTTTACCCTGAATGTCAATGCCAATGCCGTTTTAATAATTACATATGTGGGTTATGCACCCGAAAAATTTCCATTAAGGGGCAGGAAGAACATTACCATTGCCTTACAGAAAGAAGTAAAATCATTGAATGAAGTGGTGGTAACCGCATTGGGCATTAGTAAACAATCCAAAGCATTGGGCTATGCAGTACAATCGGTAAATACCCGTCAAATTACTCAGGCGGAAGATCCCAACTTAATTAACAACTTAAGCGGAAAAATTGCAGGTGTATATATTACCAATGGCGGTGCTGGTGTTGGTTCTACATCACGAATTGTTATAAGGGGAGAAAATTCATTCAGCGGCACCAATCAACCTTTGTTTGTAGTAGATGGGGTGCCTATAAATAATGAAACATATTTTAACAATGCCATAGAAAATTCAGCTAATCAGGGTACATGGGCTGAGGTAGATTATGGTAATGGCGCAGCAGAAATTAATCCGAACGATATTGCAAAAGTAACCGTGTTAAAAGGTTCTACAGCAGCAGCATTATATGGTTCAAGAGCAGCCAATGGTGCCATTGTACTGACTACAAAAAAAGGTACACCCGAAAAAGGAATGCAAGGCATTAGTTTCAATTCAACAACAACATTTGAAACGCCTTTAAAATTACCTCGTTTGCAAAATCAATATGGTGCAGGTATTAATGCTTATCCTTTATCCGGCAATCCGAGTACGTATACTTATCAGAATGGCGGTGCTTCTAATGAAAACAATATACCGAATTGGGGTTTAAAATTTGATCCAACATTAAATGTGGTGCAATTTGATAGTCCTATTCCAGGCACACCTTATCAGGCGGCCGATTTGGTTGCACGTAGCATTAATCCGGGTTTAACGCCACAGGGTACACCATGGGTTGGCCATGCTGATCATTTTAAAAATTTTTTACAAACTGGTATCACTACCCAAAATAATATTGGTTTTGGTGGTGTAAGTGACAAGGGAAGTTATCACTTTTCTATCAGCAATTTATATAACAGAGGTATTTTACCAAATACTGATTTAAGAAGGAATGGTATTTCTTTAAGAACAGAGCATAAGTATAGTGATAAGCTGACTTCAGATGTTTTTATCGATTTCATTAACAGCAACAGCAGCAATCGGCCCAATATTGGGTATGGTTCTGAAAGTGTAATGTATACTTACTTTGGGGTTTATGGCATGCCAATTAACATTGATTTGAACTCTTTGAAAAAACAATGGCAAACAGGTCGTACCAATTTAAATCAGTTTCGTTACTGGAATAACCACGACAATCCTTATGTAACAATGTATGACAACGTAAATAGTTTTAATAAAAACCGTTTAATTGGAAACGCTTCATTGAAATATGCGTTTAATAAACAGTGGACAGCAATGGTGCGTACCGGCACAGATTATTATACCGACCACAGAGAAGGACACCGTGCGTTTACTACTGTTCGTTTCCCCAGTGGTGGCTTTAGAACGGATGATATTAATTATTTTGAAAACAATACCGATTTCTTAGTTAGCTATAACAAAAAACACAGCAATATCTGGAATTTTGACGCATCAGTAGGGGGTAACCGATTTATGCAGAATGTATCATATAATAGAAATATTGCCAACACATTAATTACCCCGGGTTTATACAATTTCTCAAATGCGCAAAGCCAGTTGCCTACTTTTTTTCAACAATTTAATAAAGTAGTATACAGTGCTTACGGTTTTGCAGATGTTGATTATAAAGGTCTGTTGTTCTTAAACGTTACCGGTAGAAATGATATATCCAGTACTTTACCGGTAAATCACAATTCATTCTTTTATCCTTCTGCTTCATTAAGTGCCATTGTATCTGATATGGTAAGGCTGCCTGCTGCTATTTCATATTTAAAAGTAAGAGCCTCTGTTGCCAAAGTAGGCCGCGATGCGGATCCTTATTCTATTAACAATACCTATCTTACCAATACCCCATTCAACAATTATCCGCTAACAACAGGCAATAATGTACTGGCCAACAACAATCTGTTGCCTTCTTCTACTACTACCACAGAAGCAGGTTTTGAAGCCCGTTTCCTGAATAACAGAATTGGTATTGATGCAACAGTGTATAATTCCAATACCAAAAATGAAGTAGTGCAATTGCCTATCCCTGTTTCCTCAGGTTATTCAAATGCTTATGTAAATGGAGCATCTATTAACAACAAGGGTATTGAAATTATGATCAATGCTTCACCCATTCGTTCTAAAACGCCCAATGGTTTTAACTGGGATATGAATTTGAACTTTAGTCATAATATTTCAAAAGTGACAGCATTGCCTGATGGTATCAATACATATGTATATGCACAGGTAACACAGTACGACCGCTACTTCCGTGCTATTCAATATGATGCGGTTGTTGGTCAAAGAATTGGTAATATGTATGGGAATGTTTTTGTAAGAGACCCTCAGGGAAATATTGTTTATAAAAATGGCGTACCTCAATTTACTTCCAGTCAAAATTCATTATTGGGTAATTATAATCCTGATTTTGTGTTGGGATGGACCAACAATTTTACTTACAAAAATTTCAATATGAGTTTTGTATGGGATTGGCACCAGGGCGGTAAATTTTATTCCTACACTGCTTTGGGGGTTTTGGCCGGTGGTATGTCGGTTGAAACTTTACCCGGCAGAGAAACAGGTATTATTGGTAAAGGTGTGATGCAGGATGCCAGCGGAAAATATGTACCTAATAATGTTAGGGTAGATGCTGCAACTTATTACAATGGATATTATAATGCTTCGAATAACGAAGCCTTTATGTACAATGCTACCTATGTTAAATTAAGAGAATTTAGAATTGGTTATACTTTCAAGAATTTGTTTGGTGCTACTTCTAAAGCCAACATGAATCTTTCATTTGTAGCAAGAAATATATTAGAGTTTACCCAAAATAAAGATGTAGATCCTGAAACACTGGCATTAAGAGGACAACAAATATTACCTGGTACAGAATTTTTAAGTATCCCTTCTACCAAAAGTATGGGTTTATCGTTAGGATTAAACTTTTAATTAAATAAAACATTGATTTATGAAAAAAATATTTTTGAATACAGGCAAGTTAATGATAGCAATTTTGCTGTTTAGTTCCTGTTCTAAAGAATTACAAACGGTAAATATCAATCCGAATAATTTGGAAAAACCGGATGCCACTACTTTGCTTTCCAATACTGTTGTTTCTTTGTTCTACAATAATGCAAATATTGTATGGACACTCGGTAATGGGTATAATCAATACATGACGTACAGTCAATCCTACTATGACCAGCCAACCCGTTACCAACCCGTTACCAATGAACCCTATTGGATTCCTTTATATGAAACTGCAAGAGATGCCAATACATTATATGGACTGGCAGTAAGGCAAAACAATCCATTATTACAGGCTGCTGCATTAACTTTGCGTTCTTATGCATTTGCACAATTAACCGAATTGTGGGGCGATATTCCTTTTACACAAGCCTTACAAGGTGCATCCGGTGTATACACACCTGTATATGATAATCAGCAAACAGTGTATACCGATCCTGCTGCAGGAATCATCCCTTCTTTGAGAAGAGCCGATAGTTTATTAAAAGCCAATCCTTCCGGTTTAATTAGTGGCGACATGTTATTCAATTCAAACACCATGGCCTGGCGCAGATTCATTAATGCGTTGCGTTTGCGATATTTATTGCGGGTATCTTCTAAATTAAGCGTAAGTGCAGAAATGCAGGCCATTGTAAATGATGGTGCCATTATGCAAAATGCATCACAAAGTGGTACTTTGGCATTGCCAACTACAACCCCTTATAACTTTGTGAGCTTAACAGAGCGTACAGGTGATTTTCAGGTAAAATACATGAACAACCTTTTGTATAATACTTTTGTAAACACTACAGATACTGCCAGAATTATGGCATATTTTGCTCCCAATTCGCTTACTGCAAGTGGTGCACCTTTTAATTTTACCAATTACGGCGGATTGCCATTGGTGGTAGATGCTACCAACTCTCAAACAGCTCAGGCTTCTAACTTCAATAGTAGTTTTACAAAAGGAACCAACGTTAATTTAATTAAAGCCAGAATTATTACTTATGCAGAGCAGCAATTTATATTAGCAGAAGCAGCTTTAAAAGGTTTTATTGCCGGCAGTGCACAAAACTATTATAACAGCGGCGTATTGGGTGCTTATGCCGAAATTGGTATTGACCCCAATACAGCAACCAATTATTTAACCCATGCCGGCGTAGCTTTTGATAACAGCAGTATGGCTAACTCAATGAAACAAATCATTACCCAAAAATGGCTGGCTAATATTAACAATGGTTTTGAAGGATGGATTGAATACAGAAGAACAGGATTTCCTGCATTTGATCCTGGTGGTTCTGTTAACTTAAATAACGGAGTGATACCAACCCGGTTTTTATATCCAACTTCTGAAAAAAATATTAATACAAAAAATTATAATGCAGAAATTCAATTAATGGGTGGCCAGGAAATAACAACTTACAAAGCCTGGTGGGAAAAATAAAGTACCATACCAATTGCTTTCTACAACCTGTTGCATCCGCAGCAGGTTTTTTTATGCTTGGAATAATAAGCCAACTTGAAAGTGCTATGCCAACAATTCAAATTTGCTTCAGAATTCATGGGTTAATTTGTATATTGAAAATGAAAGACTTTTTTTAAACATCATATTGCATTATGAAGCTACTGATTATAGAAGATGAAATAACACTGAACAAAACCATGACCGGCTTTTTAACCGCAGCAGGCTATCTATGCGAAACAGTTACCAACTATAACGATGCTATTGAAAAAATTGATTTGTATGAATATGATTGTATTGTGTTAGATATTATGCTGCCAGGCGGTTCCGGTTTAGAACTGTTGCAATATTTAAAAACCAACAAAAAAAACGACGGAGTTATTATAATTTCAGCCAAAGATTCATTAGATGATAAAATTACCGGTCTGCAATTGGGGGCAGATGATTATCTAACCAAACCTTTTCATTTACCCGAATTAAGTATGCGGGTAGCAGCCATTATACGGCGAAAAAAAATGGATGGACATAATATCCTGAATATTGGCAACTGGCTGTTCATAGATACCATTGCACAAAAAGTTACGGTACAACAGCAGGAAATTGAGTTAACACAGAAAGAATACCAGTTGCTGCTGTTCTTTGTGGTGAATAAAAACAGGGTATTGTCTAAAAGTGCCATTGCCCAGCATTTGTGGGGCGATGATATGGACTTGGCCGATCATTATGATTTTATTTACACGCATATCAAAAATTTACGTAAAAAGATGATGGCAGCTGGCGGGGAAGATTGTATTCGTTCTATTTATGGTGCCGGATATAAAATGCAGGTTGACTAATACATGTATCATTTTAAATATGATCAACTAAAAACGAATCGTACGCAATCATGAAATCATTTGCCGCGTATCAACGCTTTAATACCTTGACTGCTATTATTATTCTTTTAATGGGTAGTATTGCTTTTTATGGCGTTTTGCAATATGTGCTCATTCGGCAATTAGATGAAAGCCTGAAGGCTGAACAACAGGAAGTTTCTGCCTATGTGCAGCAATATCATCAGTTACCTGTAATACAAAATACCAAAAACCAATGGATTATTGTAGACAGTAACGTAATTGCATTGCCTAAACACAAATTCAGAACCATAACTGCATTTAATAAGGCTGAGCAGGAAATGCGGGAAATACGGCAATTGCAATTTCACTTGCAGGTAGGTAATCGTCATTATTTGGTACAAGTCAATAAATCGCAGGCAGAAACGGAAGATTTATTGCAATTGATAGCCATATTGGCATTTGGAATGATTACTTTGCTTTTGGTACTGAATTTTTTTGTGAACAGAAAATTGGTCAATAAATTATTTAAACCTTTTCAACAAACGATTACGGCCATTCGCGAATACAAAATTGGTCAATCGCAACCCTTGCAGTTGCCTGGCAGCCCTATAACTGAAATTCATTTGCTAAATGGTAGTTTAAATGAAATGTCGCAACGCATTTATACCGAATATCGTTCTTTAAAATCTTTTACCGAAAATGCAGCACATGAAATGCAAACACCGCTGGCCGTTATCCGTTCTTCTATTGAAAGTATGATACAGCAAAATAATTTAGATGAACTTGGTGTTCAACAACTGATGGCCATTGACGATAATATGCAGAAGTTAATTAAACTGCATCAGTCATTATTGCTGTTGGCTAAAATTGAAAACAATCAGTTTGCATTGAATGAAACAGTACAGTTAGATCAGATTATCCGGAATAAATGTGAAGAAAAAGCTGCTTTTATAGAAGCCAGACAATTAACCATACAACGGCAATTGGTACCCGTTACAGTATTGTTTCATCAACAGTTAACAGAAATACTCATCAATAATTTGCTGAACAATGCCATTCGGTATACTGCACAAAATGGACAAATTACCATTGTATTAACTGCAAATAGTTTTACCATTCGTAACACAGCTACACAGAGTAGTTTAGATACAGAAAAGGTATTTAAACGATTTTACCGGCCACAGCAGCAAACCGAAGGAACGGGTTTGGGCCTGGCAATTGTACATGAAATATGCCGATTGGCAGAATGGCATATACAATATACATTTGAGCAAAACGAACATTGTTTTATTATTCAATTTGTTAATCAGGAGGAGAAAATATAATGGGAAAGCAATTATTCGTCATCATCGGCAGTTTGCTATGTTTGGGATGGGCGCAGGCACAGCAAAAAAACCTTCCATTTTTTGTGAATGCCGCCATTGAAAACAGTCCGCTTTTGAAAGATTACCACAATCAACAGTTAAGCAATATCATAGACAGTCTTCGTATTCATGCCATCTATCAACCACAAATTAATGCCATCAGTGTAAATACGTATGCGCCTTCTTATCAGGGTTGGGGCTATGATGGTGCCATTACCAACGGTGCCAATGTTGCGCAACAACTTACTGCCAACAAACTGCTGATTGGTAAAGAAAACATGCAAAACCAGCAACAGGCTATTCAACTGTTAAATCAAAGTTTACAAGTGGCGGGTAAAATAACAGAGCAGGATATTACCAAAGCCATAACTGCTCAATATATTACGGCCTATGGCACACAGCAGCAAATTCAGTTCAATAAAGAATTGGTTGATTTGTTGAAAAAAGAAGAAGTGATTCTGAAAAAATTAACCGAATCAGGTATCTACAAACAAACTGATTATTTAAGTTTTTTAGTAACCATTCAGCAGCAGGATTTATTGATTCATCAATTGCACATTCAGTTTAGCAATGAATATGGTACGCTCAATTATTTATGCGGCTTAACAGATACGGCTTACACTGTATTGCAAAAACCAGATATTCAACTGGTATTAACACCGGAAATAGAACAAACAGTTTTTTACAAACAGTTTTTTGTAGATAGTTTAAAACTGAAAAACAGTGATGCACAAATTGATTTTAGTTATAAACCAAAAGTTAGTTTGTATGCAGATGCGGGCTATCTCTCATCTTTTGCTTACCGGGCTTATAAAAATTTTGGAACCAGCTTTGGTGTATCGATTATATGGCCCATTTATGATGGGAAGCAAAGAAAAATGAAACACGATAAAATTGCCATTGCCGAACAAACCCGTCAGCAATATCGCGATTATTTTAAAGTACAGTTTCAGCAGCAAATTGCACAATTGGCCCAACAACTACAATCGGTGCAGGAACTGATTAATGAAACCAATACGCAAATAAAATATACGCAAATATTAATTGAGGCAAACCGGAAGTTACTGCAAACCGGTGATGTAGTGATGCCGAATTATATTTTAGCTATTGGCAATTATTTGAATGCGAAAAATTTAATTACACAAAATACCATCAATAAATTACAGATTATTAACCAAATTAATTACTGGAACAGAAACTAAACAATTATGATGTTGAAAAAATATATACTTGTTTCATTTTTTGCATTTGCTATGGTAATGCAGGCTTGCAAAGAGAAAACCCCCGATGCAAATACAACGCTTGTTGCCGATGCCGCTACCGGCACACCGGTTACCATTACCCATCCTATTAAGGGTATGATGCAGGAAACTGTTACCCTGAATGCTGTTTCTGCTTTTTTATTGAAGAGTTTTGTGAAAGCCAATGCCAACGGCTATTTACAACAGGTAAATATTCATTTGGGCCAATATGTACAAAAGGGCGAAACCTTATTTGTGATTACTACCAAAGAAGCAAGGGCATTGGGTAATACCATTAATGCATTAGATACTTCTTTGCGGTTTTCAGGAACCATTGCCATACATGCACCGGGGAATGGTTATATTACCCAGCTCAATTACCATGCTGGCGATTATGTGTTAGATGGAGAGCCATTGGCAGCAATTACCGATAACAGGAGTTTTGTGTTTTTATTAGACCTGCCTTATGAATTGAAGCCCTATCTTCCACAAAATAAAATGGTACATTTATTATTACCCGATGGTACACAACTAACAGGTACAATGGGTACTCCGTTACCTACAGTAGATCCTGCGGCACAAACACAAAACTTCATCATCAGGGTAAATACCAATAAACAAATACCAGAAAATTTAATTGCTAAAGTAAACCTGATAAAAGTTCAAAAAATGAATACATTATCGCTTCCAAAAGCAGCCGTGTTAAGCGATGAAGTGCAAAGTAATTTTTGGGTAATGAAAATGATAGATAGCATTACTGCAATAAAAGTACAGGTACAAAAAGGTGTTGAAACGAATGATGCCGTGGAAATAATTACCCCTGCTTTTAAAACTACCGATAGTATTCTTGTAAAAGGGAATTACGGTTTGCCGGATACTGCAAAAGTGATGATTCTGTCAACTCCATTGAAAGAATAAGTAATATTTCATGTATGGCAAGTCAGTTTTTTCAGAATACTGTATTGAAATGAAGCTCTAAATCAAGTACAGTATAACAGAAAAGTAATAAAAATTATTTCTAATTTTTTGTAAGGTCAAGGTGCTTTGCAAATTTTAAATATTTTTTGGATGAAAAATTTCTTTGTAAAATATAAAAGTCCTTTGGCTGTTTTTATGGCCATTATCATTATGGGCGGATTGTTTGCTTACAGCAAATTGCAATCTTCACTATTTCCTGAAATTACTTTTCCAAAAATTAAAATCATAGCTGATGCCGGACAGCAGCCGGTGAATAAAATGATGATTACTGTTACCAGACAGTTGGAAAATGCTGTAAAGCGGGTGCCTGATTTGCACATGATACGCAGCATTACCAGCCGGGGAAGTTGCGAAATATCTGCTTTTCTGAATTGGAATGCGAATATTGATGTGAGTAAACAAAGAATTGAATCTCGAATTACAGAAATTATGAATACGCTGCCGCCTGGTATTCAAATTACGGTGGAACGTATGAATCCTTCCATTTTGCCGGTAATTGGGTATTCTTTGGAAAGTAACACCCGATCGCCCATTGATATGAAGCTGCTGGCTTTGTATACCATTAAACCCTTTTTATCGCAGGTAGCCGGTGTTTCTGAGGTGCGGGTTATTGGCGGAAAAACAAAAGAATACTGGTTAATTGTGAATACCGATAAAATGTCGGCATTGGGTATTACTCCCGATTCGGTGAACTATGCATTAAGCCAGACCAATTTCATCAAATCGAACGGCTATCTGGCCGATTATCATTTATTGTATTTATCACTTACCGATGCATCGGTAGTTTCGAAAGATCAATTACAACATATTGTTATCAGCAATAATGGTAAGCGCATTGTGCAGTTGCAGGATATAGCCGATGTGCAAATTCGTGAAGCGAAGGAGTATATCAAAATCAATGCAAACGGAAGGGAAGGTATTTTGCTGGCTGTTATTAAACAGCCCAATGCCAACTTAATTCAGGTAAGCAGCGATATGGATGCCAAACTGAATGATCTGAAAAAAATACTGCCTCGCGATGTAACCATACATCCTTATTATGAGCAGGCCAATTTTGTAAAAGATGCCATTAAAAGTGTAAGCGATAGTTTATGGATAGGGTTATTGCTTGCAATAGTGGTGGCTATTATTTTTCTGCGTTCACTGAAAGCCAGTACCGTTATTCTGTTTACCATACCGGTTACAATTTTACTCACTATTATCTGTTTGTATGCTATCGGACAAACATTAAATATTATGACGCTGGGCGCACTGGCGGCTGCTATCGGTCTAATTATTGACGATGCGATAGTAGTAGTGGAGCAAATCCATCGCACCCACGAAGAACATCCTGCCGAATCCACCAATACCCTGTTGCAAAAAGCCATTCATTATTTATTTCCTGCCATGGTGGGATCTTCCTTAAGTACCATCGTTATTTTTTTACCTTTTGTATTGATGAGTGGTGTTGCAGGTGCTTATTTTAAAGTAATGACCAATACCATGATTATTACTTTAGTCTGCTCATTTTTTGTAACCTGGTTACTGTTGCCTGTTTTGTATTTGTTGTTTACCCGCAATGCGTCTGTAAATGCAGTAGGCAAAAAAATAAAACATGGCCATGAAGTAAAGCAACAGAAATGGGTGGGTTTTTTTATCCGTAAACCTTATATCAGTATATTGTTCATCGTAATTTTAGGTGCTTCCATTTATGTTGTATATCCTAAATTAGCTACCGGCTTTTTGCCCGATATGGATGAAGGAAGTATTGTATTGGATTACAGTTCACCACCCGGTACTTCATTGGAAGAAACAGACCGGATGTTAAGGCAGGTAGAAAAAATAATTGTAAAAGTGCCTGAAGTAGAAGCTTATAGCCGTAGAACCGGTACACAAATGGGATTTTTTATCACAGAACCCAATCGGGGAGATTACCTGATACAATTAAAGAAAAACAGAACCCGGACCACGGAAGCGGTAATTAATGATATTCGGTTGAAGATAGAAGCAACGCAACCGGCTTTGCGAATTGACTTTGGGCAGGTAATTACCGATATGCTGGGCGATCTAATGACATCGGTACAGCCAATAGAAGTTAAAATTTTTGGGAATGATCAGTCGAAGTTGCAAGAGCTGTCCCGACAGGTGGCTGCAGTGCTGAATACTGTTCAGGGAACGGCTGATGTTTTTGATGGTATTGTTATTGCTGGGCCGTCGGTGGTGGTTACACCTAACTATACCGCCTTGGCGCTATATGGTATTACACCTGCCAGTTTTCAATACCAAATGCAGAGTGCTTTAGAAGGCAATGTGGTGGGTAGTGTATTTGATAAGGAACAGTTAAGTAATATTCGGTTTATTTATCCAAACAGTGCCAAATTATCGGTAGCACAGGTAAAACAAGCACTCATTTTTCTTCCCAATGGGAAAAGAATACCTATTACTAATTTGGCCACAGTTGCATTAAGTAGTGGCGATGCAGAAATACAAAGAGAAAATTTGCAAAATATGGGGGTAGTTACTGCAAGGTTAGATAATCGCGATTTGGGTAGTACCATGCAGGAAATTCAACAAAAAGTGGCCGCAAAAGTAGCATTGCCGCAAGGTTATTTTATCAGTTATGGCGGTGCTTATGCAGAGCAACAGCAGTCGTTTAAAGAGTTGCTGGTAATTTTAATTACAGCCAGTTTGCTGGTGTTTGGGGTCATATTGTTTTTATTCAGAGATGTAAAAATTGCATTGATTATTATATTGGTAGCAGTACTGGGTATCAGTGGCAGTTATTTGGCACTCTACCTCACCAATACTCCGTTAAATGTGGGTAGTTATACCGGTCTCATCATGATTGTGGGTATTATAGGTGAGAATGCCATTTTTACTTATTTGCAGTTTAGGGATTCATTAAAAGGAAAAACCAATGTGGGCAGGGTAGATGAAGCGATTATTTATTCCATTTCTACCCGGTTAAGGCCCAAATTAATGACGGCGTTGGGCGCTATTATTGCTTTAACGCCTTTGGCGCTCGGTATTGGTACTGGAGCACAAATGCACCAACCCTTAGCCATTGCTGTAATTGGCGGATTTATTGTAGCATTGCCTTTGTTATTGGTAGTGTTACCAAGCTTGTTGCATTTGTTATATAAGAACAGTAAACCTTTGGTACAGGAAGAAGAAATGTAGAATATAAAAAACAGAATTCTGTTATGGTAATTTCATAAAAAAGAGGCTTTCTCTTGCTTTTGAGATAGCCTCTTTTAATTTGAGCCAATTATGAAAATGGATATTTTGTATTGGGCTCAATTTTTTTATTTGTTGTGAATTACCTTTATCAGGAAATTTAAAATTGAGTTGAAAATCCAAAATAATAACTTCTTCCAATGGAAGGAATAATACCTGGTCCAGGATATTCATCAGTTCTTCGTGTAAAATATGATTTATCAGTTAAGTTATTCACACCCACTTTGATTGCAATTTTTTTGATGGTATATGTCATGCTGAGGTCAGCAACTGTATATCCAGGTATATAACCTGCAATTGGGTCAGTACTTGTTTTTACATTTGAAGCATCACCGTAAGCATCACCAATATTATTTATCTGAAAAGTTGCTGAAAAATGGGGGTTATTAAAAATAATTCCAGTGCGATTGATAGTCTTGGCAGCAGCTTCAACCCGGTTGCCCTTGAATTCTCCGGTGGTATATCTGGCATCAATGAAAGCAAACGAATTAAAAATACTAAGTCCTGTTTTTGATTGTGCATTCAGGTATTTTAAAATATTAAATTCCAAATAATTCTCAACACCTTTATGAACACTATTCGCTATATTCTTGCGTACAGAGTATTCCATTCCGGTATTTGGGTCTGTTTGTACTAATACTCCAATTCTATTATTATAAGCCAGATAAAAAACACCCAAATCAAAATTAAAATAATTTTTAATGGTGCCTCTATAACCTAAATCTGCATTGAAGCCATAACTGTCTTTTAGATTGGGGTCAATTCTGGATGTTATTCCGAATGGTTCTAACTGGCTATATTCAATAGGCCGGTATGCCTGGCTGATATTACCGTAAATATTGGTGTAGGTTCCTGTTTTATATGAAATGCCCATGCCAAACAATGGAAAAGTTCTTGATCTGTTTTCTAAAACATTTTGTTTTGTTCCATTAGTAGTTTTATAACCAGTTGCAGTACTGTTTAAATATTCAAATCTAAAACCGGGGATGATGGACAGCTTATCACCGAACTTAAAAATATTTTCAATAAAGGGAGCGATGTTTGTAGTGGTAAAATTTAAGTTATAACCCCAATCGCCCCGGATTGATAAATCAAAATCACTGTTGGTAGTTCCTTCTCCTCCCCCAAGCCTTTTTAACCATGCATATGAATGTCTGATACCTCCTGAAATAGTTGCTTGTTGATGTACAAATTGGTATTGATGCGAAAATCTGAATTCTGTTGTGATGTTTTTCATATTTTGTATCCCCACTTCTCTAGGAACATAGGTATTTGTAATGGGGTCAATTGTATCTTGGGCAGCCGGGCCACCATCTTCGTTTCTCCATACCAGAGAACGATTCCCATATAAATATGTGCTCTTTATACTAATTATGCTGTTTTTAGATAGATTGTAATTCATTGATAAATTAACAATATTCCAAGGCGTTTTCAGCCAGTTTCTGGAACGTGTTGACATTCTGGGATTAGCCTGAAACTGGCTATCTGTTAATCCCCCCGGCATTTGTATGGTATTACGAAGCAAAGAATATTCTGCTGTAACATTCAGCTTTTCAGAAATTTTATACTGCAATTTTCCAAAACCTGATAACTGCCATTGTTTACTATTAGGTCTGTACCCATCCATATAGCGATATTGGATGAAAGCATAATATGATAGTTTTTTAAAATTACCTCCAATTGAATTAAAAGAATTGAAAAGCCCATAACTGCCTGCAGTTTGCGAAGTATAAAATTCAAAGGGTTTATTGGCAGGTGCATCTTTTGTAATATAGTTTACCAAACCTCCAAATTGAGCGCCAAATTGCAATGCTGCTGCACCCCTTACCATTTCAATTCTTTGAACTGCTTCCATAGGAGGAAGGTAATAGGCTTCATTGTATCCATATATATCAGCACTAATGTTATAACCATTTTGGCGGGTATTCATTTCAATGCTTTGAATAGGGTTAAGCCCCCTTGTTGCAATTCCGTTTGCAGTAAAGCCACCTGTTTCAGTTTCAACAATATTTAATCCGGGTATCCTGCCTAAAATTTGTCTGGTATTATTGATAGCCTTATTTGCATCCAAACTATCTACCATAATCACTTCGCTTTTTTTACCGGCATAAATAATTCCATCTTTAAAATCTGGCATGTGACCTATTCCGCGAACGGTTTTAAAACCAATAACTGAAACATTTTTAAGTGTGTGTACGTTTATGCTGTCAATTTTTTGTGAGAATAAAATAATGGGTAATAAAAGCCATTGTAGCAGAAGTATTTTCTTCATGAGATTTTTTTTTCACAAAGAAAATTGCGAAATCAATGATATAATAACTGTATCGGGAAATTCTGTTTACGATATCTGGAATTCAAAATGAGCTACTAAAATATATTTTATTAAAATTATTCTTATATTGTATTATTTTGATGCAAAAAAAACAGCAATAGTTTATAAATGCTGTTTTTTATATATTTTTAAAATTTAATTATTTATTCAACCTCAGCACCCATTCTTTTGCTTACTTTTTTTCTGTCTTCTTCATCCAACACCACTTTACGCATTCTGATGTTTTTAGGCGTTACCTCAATACACTCATCCTGCTGAATGTATTCCATACATTCTTCCAATGTTAATTGAATTTTTGGGGTAATGCGTACACTATCATCGCTACCGCTGGCACGGTGGTTGGTTAATTTTTTAGCTTCTACTGCATTTACATTCAAATCGCCGGGTTTAATATGCTCGGCAATAATTTGTCCGGCATATACTTCTTCGCCGGGTTCAATAAAGAAACGGCCGCGATCCTGTAATTTATCGATAGAATAGGCAGTAGTGGTACCGCCAAATTTAGCAATCAGCACACCATTGTTTCTTCCGGGAATAGGCCCTTTCCAGGGTTTGTATTCACTAAAGCGATGTGCCATTACAGCTTCACCTGCAGTGCCGGTTAACATTTGTGAACGCAAACCAATTAAACCTCTTGAAGGAATTTCAAACTCTAAGTGCTGCATTTCACCTTTGCTTTCCATCACCAGCATTTCACCCTTGCGTTGGGTTACCAAATCAATTACTTTACCACTAAATTCAGCCGGTACATCTACTACTAAAATTTCATAAGGTTCATGCTTCTTGCCATCTACTGTTTTCACCAATACCTGTGGGTTTCCCACGGTTAATTCATATCCCTCGCGGCGCATGGTTTCAACCAATACACCTAAGTGCAGAATGCCCCGTCCAAATACCAAAAAGCTATCGGCACTGTCTGCATCTTCTACTCTAAGGGCTAAGTTTTTCTCTGTTTCTTTCATCAGGCGGTCGCGCAGGTGGCGAGAGGTAACAAACTTTCCGTCTTTACCAAAGAAGGGTGAGTTATTGATGCTGAACATCATACTCATGGTAGGTTCATCCACGCTGATAATGGGTAATCCTTCGGGATTTTCAGTATCGGCAATGGTATCGCCAATGTTAAAATCTTCCAGACCAACAACCGCACATAAATCGCCACACAATACTTCCGTTACTTTGCGTTTGCCCATTCCTTCAAAAACGTATAATTCTTTTACTTTATTTTTTTTGATGCTGCCATCTGCCTGCACCAATGCAATGTTCTGGTTTTCTTTAATGGTACCGCGGGTTACTTTTCCAATTGCAATTCGGCCTAAGAAAGAAGAGTAATCTAATGATGTAATTTGTAATTGCAATGAACCTTCCTGAATGGTAGGTGGTGGTACATGTTTTAAAATGCCATCCATTAACGGGAAAATATCTTCAGTAGGGGTTAGGCTGTCATTAAACCAGCCATTTTTACCGCTGCCATAATAAGTTGGGAAGTTCAGTTGTTCTTCAGTAGCATCTAAGTTAAAGAAGAGTTCAAATACGGCATCATGCACTTCATCGGGGCGGCAATTGGGTTTATCTACTTTATTGATAACAACAATAGGATGCAGATTTAATTGCAATGCTTTTTGCAATACAAAGCGGGTTTGGGGCATGGGGCCTTCAAAAGCATCTACCAATAATATTACCCCATCTGCCATTTTCAATACTCGTTCTACTTCACCGCCAAAATCACTGTGGCCGGGCGTATCAATTACATTGATTTTAACGTCTTTATAAGTAACAGCGGCATTTTTACTAAAAATAGTAATGCCCCTTTCTTTTTCCAGATCATTGCTGTCCATAATTAAGTCGCCGGTTTCCTGATTGTCTCTAAAAACCTTGGTAGCCTGTAGTATGCGGTCTACTAATGTGGTTTTTCCGTGGTCAACGTGTGCAATGATCGCAATATTTCTAATATCCATAAAAAAATTTAAGGCTGCAAAGGTAAGGTTTTACAATGGGTTTACCGCTATTCATCTTTTAGTTAACCTGCTGTTAATACGGAATGCCTTAACTTTATAAAAAATAATACTATTGATACGTTGGATAATTATGCTGTTCGTAAGTGCCATTGGCCTTTCGTTTGTTACCCAAAAAGCTGTGAATGGAGATAAGGTAACAACCCCGCCGGGTACTGTTTTGCTGAAACCGGGGTTATACATCGATGCTTATGAAATTAGTGTGAGCAACTGGAAAGATTTTGCCGAAGGATGGTTATTGGGCCGGGAGAATGATACCGCTACCTATGCCGCTATGTTGCCCGACTCGCTGGTATGGATTTCTTACCGGCAAAGAGGGGAAGAATTTATTCAAACCTATTATCGCAGCAATAGTTACAATAATTATCCCATGGCAGGTATTAGTTATGAACAGGCGCAAGCATTCTGTGCCTGGCGTACCGACCGGGTAAATGAATTGCTGGCACGCATGCCGCATCCTCCTTTTAGAAGTGTTACCTACCGCCTGCCCACTGAGGCTGAATGGGAGTTGGCAGCCAATGGGAAATTAGATTCTATAAAATATCCCTATGGTTATACGGGTATTTACAGCCTGTATAAAGGCGATTCTGTTAAAAATTTTAATTGCCGTTATCCGGATGATGATTCCCTTCGGGTGGGGCAACGCGATATTATGCCGGTTAGTTTTTCCATCCCCAATCAATATGGTATTTACAATATGATTGGCAATGTGGGTGAAATGATTGCCGAAAAAGGGGTAGCCAAAGGCGGGCATTACGATTTGCCAATAGCATATTGTACGGTTAAAGAACGCATGTCGTATAAAAGCCCCAATCGATGGTTAGGGTTTCGGTGTGTATGCGAAGTTGTAACCGCTGCACCCTTTAACCGGAAAAATGAAAAACCAAAAAAACGAAAACCGGTAAAAGGGTTTAGCGATCAATAATTTATACCCGCACATAAATTTTGCGTTTGTCTAAATAATAACCAACCAGCCAGCAAAGCAGCATATACGAAATAGAAAACAAAAACGAGCCGAAATAGGCACCTGCATGGCTATATATGTTTGTGTACAACCACTGAATAACGCCATGGTATCCTTCAATGGGAATCATGTAAAATACCGTTACCAATAGTTCTGACAACAGATAAATGAATAGCGGATTTTTTCCGAATACCTGAAAGAAATAGCTGATTTTACTTTCGCCTAAATTTTTGAAGCTTACAAAATACATAACGGCAGCTATCATCATACAGTCTAACCCAACGGTATGCAATACAAATGCACTGGTCCATAATTTTTTGTTGATGGGGAAGGAGAAGTTCCAGAAATACGACAATACAAATAATCCAAAACCTGCTAATAATAATTTGGTGAGGGTTTCATACGTATTTCCTTTTTTCTGAATAAAGGCGCCTGCCATATAACCTGCAATTACATTGGCAATGGCGGGAATGGTGCTAAGCCAGCCTTCGGGGTCAAAGGCAACCCCCTCGCCATGATACATATGGTTGGGGCCCATTAACCAAACATCTAAGTAATAACCTGCATTGGTAGTCATGCCATAGGGATCGGTAGGGTCGCCCAAATAATACATAATGGCCCAGTAAATAAACAATAGGGCAATGCCAATATATAAAGCAGTTTTAGGTTTTAAAAACCAAATGAGCAGCGATGCAATGCCATAGCAAAGGGCTATCCGTTGTAACACACCCATAATACGTGTGTTGGCAAATGGTGCTGCTTGTATATGGTGTTGTGCATCAAAGTGAAAAAAAGGAAACCAATACATCAGGTAACCCAATAAAAAAATGAGCAGGGTGCGTTTTAAAATTTTGCCTACTACCCAGCTATTGGCTTTGCCTGCCCATTTGGGCATTACAAAACTCATGGCATTTCCTACCGCAAAAAGAAAAGAAGGGAATACCAAATCGGTTGGCGTAAATCCATTCCAGTGGGCATGTTGTAACGGCGCATACGATAATGGACCACCAGGGGTGTTTACAATAATCATGAAACAAATGGTCATGCCTCTGAATATATCTAAGGCAGTAAAGCGTTGTGTGGGGGTTAACATAGCAATCGTTGGTTTGTGGTTAGGGATGCTTAAAAATAAGCAATAAAAAACGCAAACAATGCAAGTGGCCATTAAATTATACCCTTTTTAATGCACAAACCTTTGCGTAATTGCAAAAAAATGCCGGTTCTTTCGGGAATAAAGAACCGGCAAATGTTGGGATGCGTATGAAAAGATTACCAGATTTTTATCCGTTCGTTTTCGGGTAAATACATTTTATTGCCCGGCACCACATGAAATGCTTTGTAGAAAGGGGTAAAATTCATTAAGGGGCCATTTACCCGATACATAGCAGGTGAATGGGGATCGGTATTAATTAACCTACGGGTGTAAGCATCTTTTTCTTTAGAACGCCAAATTTGGGCTAATGATAAAAAGAAGCGCTGGTCGGGTGTAAAGCCATCTGTTTTTTGGGTACTGTCCTGTCCTTCATTAGTCATTTTAAATGCATCATAGGCAATGGCAATACCTCCTATATCGGCCATGTTTTCTCCGGTGGTAAGCGAGCCGTTTACATGCACGGTATCTAATACCGTAAATCCATTGTACAAATGAACAACTTGTTGCGATTTGTTTTTGAACTGATCGTAATCGGCTTTACTCCACCAGTTTTTCAGGTTGCCCTCTTTATCGTATTGCGCACCCTGATCATCAAAACCGTGGGTCATTTCATGGCCAATTACCATGCCTATGCCGCCATAATTAATGGCATCATCGGCCTTGGGATCAAAGAAAGGGAATTGCAGAATACCGGCAGGAAATACAATTTCATTGTATAATGGATTGTAGTAAGCATTGATGGTAGGGGGTGTCATTTCCCATTCTGTTCTATCTACCGGCTTGCCCAATTTCTGTATCATGTATTGATAATTGTTGGCTTCTGCTGCCATTACATTGTTAAAATAATGATTGCGGTCAATATTTACTTTGCTATAATCTCTCCATTTGTCGGGATAACCAATTTTTTTAATAAATGCCTGTAATTTTTCTTTGGCTTTTTGTTTGGTTGAATCGCTCATCCAGTCTAAGCGGTCTATCCTTTGTGCAAAGGCGGTTTGTAAATTATGTACCAATGCATCCATGCGTTGTTTGGCTTCTTTGGTAAAATATTTTTCTACGTACAATTGTCCCAAAGCTTCTCCAATTTGGCTGTCAATGGTACGGTAAACACTTTCCCAACGGGGCTTCATTTGTGTTTGTCCGCTCAATGCCTTCCCGTAAAAGTTAAATGATGCCTGTACAAATGGGGCGCTTAAAATACGTGCTGCACTGTTAATGGTATGCAGGCGCAAATACAACTGCCAGGTGCCTAAGGGCTGAGTAACAATTAATTGATTGAGTTTGGCAAAAAAATCGGGCTGCTGTACGTTTACTGAATCAACCTGAATATTTAATGTTTTTAACAACATGGGCCATTGTAAATTGGGCATTGTTTTGGCAAGTTGGCTTACCGCCATTTTATGATAATTGGTTTGCGGGTCGCGCAGGGCAACATTGGTTTTATGGCTTTCTGCCATTTGTTTCTCCAATGCATACACCAGTTCTACCTGTTTGCCTGCGGTAATGCTATCGGTGCCGGTTAGCATCAATAACTTTTGCATGTAAGTTTTATATGCAGCCACTACAGCCTGAGTAGCAGCATCTGTTTTAAAATAATAATCGCGGTCGGGTAAACCTAAGCCACCCTGCCCAAATACGGCAATGGTAGCCATGCTGTTTTTATCGTCGGGATACACGCCAAAATCGAATAGCATATTGCTGCCGCGGGTATGTGCCTGAGCTGCATATTGAATCATGTTTTCGGGGGTTTTAATGCTGCTGATGGCAGTAAGAAAAGGCTGAATGGGCGTATAGCCCAACTGATCAACTTTAGCTGAGTCCATACCCGATGCAAAAAAGTCGCCTACTTTTTGTTGAATACTGCCTGCCTGCCCCGGATTTTTTTCTGCTTCTTCTAAAATGGTGTGAATGTTGTTTTTGGTGCGGTTATACAAATCCAGAAAAGAGCCGGCACCTACTTCTGAAGCCGGAATGGATGTTTTCTTCATCCAATTGCCGGTTGCATATAAAAAGAAATTATCACCCGGCTTTACCGATGTGTCAATGGCACTCAGGTCAATAAATGCCGATGGCTTTGCCGGCTTTTCTTTACAACCGGTGAATAATGCAACGCTTAACGTAGCGCTGCAAAACGCTGTTTTTACAATATTCATGTGCATGGTTTTTGTGAATGGAATGCCGGTAATGGTTACCACACAGCAATTCCTTTTAATGAAATTCTAAAGTAATACAAAAACATATTGACTGCCTAAAAAGTTGATGAGTGGGAAGTGATGGCATTAAAAAAAATGGAAGATATACAAGCCTGCATTAAAAAAATTACTAATTGTGGTAACAAAATATTTGTTGCCGCAGAATGGATGGGAAGTGTAGTTATAAAAAAAAGGCCGTCTAACATAGAGACAGCCTGCATTGAATGATTTGTTAGGAAACTTTTACCACTTCTTTTTTTTCATTTTGTTTTTTGTGTGGTCTGCTTTTGCCGAAAGAACCTTTAAAACGTTTTCCTTTCGCAGTTTTTTTGTCGCCTCTACCCATAATGAAATAATTTTTAATATTTGTGTGAGGAACAAAAATAAAAAATCCTGCTGAAACAGCAGGATTTAATTCTGTAGTGCAGAAAATTACATTTTGCTGCTTAATTCTTTACCTGCTTTAAAACGGGCAACTTTTTTTGCTTTAATTTTAATAGGTGCACCGGTTTGTGGGTTACGGCCTGTACGGGCAGCACGTTTAGAAACAGAGAAAGTTCCAAAACCTACTAAAGTTACTTTACCGCCACCTTTTAAAGTTTTGGTTACTGCTTCAACAAATGAATCTAAAGCAGCGTTTGCCTGTGTTTTAGTGATTTCAGCATCTTCTGCAATTTTTGCAATTAATTCAGCCTTGTTCATAGATGATTGTTTAATTAGTTAAATAACAAAAACAAATGTATAGGCTTTTGGCAATTAACAAAATAATTTTTCTCAATTTTTAAGCACAGGTTTTGCCCCAAAATCCTGTATTGATAAGGCTTTTGATACAAAATAGAACAAAGTGCTCTTATTTTACTCTGAATAAAAATTTGCTGAAATACAGTGCTGGCAATGATTTTAGCGATTGGTGCGCAAGAAATGAGGCGTAGTAAGGGTTTAGGAGAAATATAGGGAAGTTTGTTCAATGAAAAAACAGGTGCAGAAAAGCTTTCCACATTCAATGCACAACCTGCATTAATGAGCGAAAATTAGTGATTTTATCGCCCCAGGTTTCCGCAATATCCTTTCCTAACTGCGGTGCATGATGCTGTCTGTATTGCTCAAAATCACGCATTTCTCTGGCATAATATTGTATGGCATAGGTATATCCTTCACTTTCATCAGTTTCCAAAACCTTTACCCATTGGTATTGGTAAAAGCAACCCGTTTGCATTACCAATGGAATGTGTTTTTCTTTCATCCATTGCAGCCATGCTTCATGTATGGGCGCTGCTACGTGCGAGGTTACGTTGTATATAATCATATATTCAGTTTTAATGCAGCATATACCGGGCAGTGGTCGCTGTGTTTTACATCAGGTAAAATGGCGGACTCGGTTAATGCATCGGCTAAATTGTTGGTTATGGTAATATAATCAATACGCCAGCCTTTGTTTTGCAGGCGTACGGAAGGAAAACGCTGGCTCCACCAAGAGTAAGCACCTTTTTCGTTGGGATGCAAATGTCTGAATGTATCTACAAATCCTGTTGCTAAAAAGGTATCCATCCAGGCTCTTTCTTCCGGTAAAAATCCCGATGAATTTTTATTGCCTTTCGGATCATGAATATCTATTTCTGTATGTGCAATATTATAATCGCCGGTAATAATTAATTGCGGCCTTGTTTGGCGTAATGTTTTTAAATAATCTAAAAACTCATCTAACCAATGGTATTTATAGGTTTGCCGTTCAGAGCCACTGGTGCCGGATGGGAAGTAGGCATTGATTAACGTAATGGCTCCAAAATCTAATCGTATTACCCTTCCCTCAAAATCGCTTTGTTCTTTTTGGTGGCCCCAAAAAACAGCATCGGGTTTTATTTTGGTGAAAACCGCTACGCCGCTATATCCCTTCTTTTGCGCCGAAAACCAATAGGTATGGTAGCCTAATGTTTCAAAAGCACTGCTGTCTACATCTTCTTTAACGGCTTTGGTTTCCTGTAAACAAATTACATCAGCAGGGTCGGTTTGCAGCCATTCCACAAAACCTTTTTTTATGGCAGCACGGATGCCATTTACATTATAAGAAATAATGCGCATATTTTTTGTTGCCATGGTTCAATTTTTTAACTGAATGTAGTATAGCGGTTATTGTATTAATTTACTTGAATTACTTTGCCTGTGGGGAAAGTAAAACCCAAACTTAACACCAGCTCATAGGTTCCAAAAGCTTGTTTGGCACGGCCTTCATACACTTTTAAATTGCTGTAACGTGCATAATCAACCTTGTTGGCAAATTCTAAATAAGCATATTTAAAAAAGGTAGCACGCACGGCGCCTTCAAAACCCATATTCCACCCACCCAACTGAAAGCCGGCATCGTTATTTTGCCCAAACAACATATTTTGTACATGCGGAATAACAGGACCAATGCCACCTTTGCCCAAGGCATCTATTTTTAAATTGCCATCACCCGTTTGGTAAATATGCCAGCGTTTTACTAAATTAAACAATAAAAAATTAGCACCATTATTTAAATAATAGGCAAAGCCATTGGGTTCATTAAAGGCAACCGTAGTATCTACCTGCCGGTTATTCAATTTGCCCGTAATATGTGCATTCTGGTCGGCAAAAATATATTTGGTGTGGTCGAAGTTGATTTCAAAAAACAAATCTTTTTTTCTGTTAATTAAAAAACCCAGGCGGTAATTGTATTGCGGAATGGAAATAGGAATGCGCAAAATACCTTCATCCCAACCAATATGGTCGTGTGCTTTTACGGCTTTGAAAGTATAATCGTTACCTAATGCCGGTTGTACTACTTTAATGTTGCTGTGGGTGTACCACTCTTTGTTATAACCCCACGAAAAATAAAATTCTCCTTTTCTATTTTTTTTGTGTTTTGTTGTTCCTGTTGTTTGTGCTTTTACAAAGTGCATGCTGCCTGCTACATAAATGAATACCATGGCCATTGCTCTTAACTTACGCTTCATAGTTTGTATTTTATATTTTGATTGCCTGCTGTTTAACCTGTCTATTCAACTCCCCCGATGGTTTGTATGGTTGATAGTGCTATTTCCTTCATGGGTTTACCAATAGGGTATATGAAATTGCCCGCAAAAGTATTGTGTAAATGTTAACCTGCAATTTTTTGATTTCAATTCATTAATTACCGTAATTTGAAATGTAAACCTTACCCCGCATGCTTTATTCTATTGAAATAATAGACAAAGGCGCAGGGCTTTCATCAGGAAATGTTTTAAGTGGATTATTATGAAGACAAGCGAAAGAATTATTCCGGCCACACAGAATTTTTATTTAGAGGGTTCTAAGCCCCGAGTACATGAATTGAAATTTGCATGGCGTGTATTCATAGAGTTTTTGAATAGTTTTCGGGTATTGCATTTTGTAGGCCCCTGTATTACGGTATTTGGAAGCGCAAGGTTTAAACCCAATCATCCATACTATCTGGCAGCAGAAGAATTTGGGAAACGAATTGCCAAAATGGGTTTTACTACCATGACAGGTGGCGGACCGGGCACAATGGAAGCCGCTAATAAAGGCGCTTTTGAAAATGGCGGTCAGTCGGTGGGTTGCAATATTAAACTGCCTTTTGAACAAAAACCCAATCCCTATGTGCATACCTCAATTACGTTCAATCATTTTTTTTCCCGAAAAGTAATGATGGTAAAATATTCGTATGCATTTATTATTATGCCGGGTGGTTTTGGTACCATGGATGAATTTTTTGAAACCCTTACCTTAGTGCAAACCCGCACCATTACTCAGTTTCCAATTGTAATATTTGGGAAAGAATTTTATAAACCATTAATGGATTTTATAGAAGAAATGGCTGAGCAGGGTACCATTACACGTAGTGATATGGATTTGGTACTGTTTACAGATGATTACGACGAAGCCATGAACCATATTAAAACTTATATCCGTAAAAACTATGTGCTAAAGCCCAGAAAGCGTTTCTGGTGGTTATTGGAAACAAAATAGGGTACAGGTTTTACTAATACCTCTGTTTTTTAATCATTCATGCAACCATTTAATTTATTCCCGGATTCAGCTTCCTTAAAAAAATTAAAAAAATTGTAAAGGCAATTTTTATAGCAGTGGTTGTATTTTTGTATGCTTTTTACATTATAAAAAATATAAAATTATTTAAAAAATTAATCATTGTAAACAATACTGATTTCCATAGTGCTTCTTCTAACCGGTTTTTAGGAAACCCCATTTCTTTTGTCTGGCCAGTAGACAGGTTTACATCCATTCTTTTAATTAATTAATTCAAGTTTCCTATTTTAAACGATTGC
>JABAOF010009103.1_pt4 | contig 36565 bp, 34 predicted proteins | sample 7062171 | NCBI WGS metagenome assembly JABAOF01 (sample SAMN14538628, study PRJNA623070) | marine sediment metagenome | biome: marine biome [ENVO:00000428]; feature: marine pelagic biome [ENVO:01000023]; material: deep marine sediment [ENVO:00002113] | place: India: Gulf of Khambhat ...
AATTAAGCAACAGCTTTGGCACGACAGGTCCCACGCCCCGCCTGGCGCCACGCCCGACGGGGCTTTGATACATTAGGGGACCCCTCTGAAAGCAGACAACACAGGAAAGAGGTTAAATGTCAAAAAAGAAAGTAAGAATAGTCCCCCTGGGGGGACTGGGAGAAGTTGGCAAGAATATGATGTCGATCGAGTACGGCGAGAATATCCTCATCGTCGACACTGGCATCATGTTCCCAGAAAACGATATGTTGGGGATCGACTACATCATCCCTGATTTTCGCTACTTGCTCGATAAACGTGATAAGGTGCGGGGGATCGTAATCACCCATGGTCATGAGGACCACACGGGCGCGATCCGGCATGTACTTGAAGAGATCGAGGCGCCCATATACGCCACGCGCCTCACGCGTGGCCTATTAGAGGCCAAGCTCAACCGCGGCGGGATGCTCAAGAATGTCGACCTGAGAACAGTTCAAGCTGGCGAAGAGATAAAGATTGGACCTTTCGGAATCGAATTCTTCCACGTCTGTCACTCCATCCCAGACGGTGTTGGATTAGGCATAACTACCCCGGCCGGTCTCGTTGTGCACTCAGGTGACTACAAATTTGATCATACCCCCGTGGATGGTTGGCCGACCGACTTCGGTAAGTTGGCAGAGTTCGGCGCACGGGGGGTTNNATCGTGCACTCAGGCGATTATAAATTCGATCATACACCCGTAGATGGTTGGCCAACCGACTTCGGTAAGCTGGCCGAATTTGGCGCGCGCGGGGTTTTAGCCTTATTGGCGGATTCCACCAATGCAGATAAACCCGGTTGGACCCCTTCTGAGACCGTGATTGATCCCGCCCTCGAAGAGGTCTTTACGAGGGCAAAGGGTCGAATTTTAATCGGAACCTTCGCCTCACTGATTTCCCGTATGCAGCAGGTGGCCAAGGCCGTATCCCGCCACGGTCGCGTCATGGCTTTCGTCGGGACGAGCATGATCGAGAACGCCAAGATCGCCGGCAAGCTAGGATATATCGATCTACCCGAAAAATTGATCGTCCCTCTGGACCAGGCACTAAAGATGCCACCTTCGAAGGTCGTCCTGATGTGCACCGGTACACAAGGTGAACCTTCCTCGATCTTGGGACGGCTTTCCACAGGTACACACCGCCGCCTTGAAATCCAAACCGGCGATACGGTTGTGCTTTCATCCCATCCCATACCTGGGAACGAAGAGATGATCCACCGTACGATCAATCGCCTTTTCCAGCGCGGAGCAGAGGTGATTTACGAAGCCATAGCACCGGTACACGTCTCAGGTCACGCCAGCCAGGAGGAGATGAAATTCCTGCTGCAGCTCGTGCAACCGGATTATCTGATCCCCGTCCACGGTGAATTGCGTCACTTAAAACAACATGCAACGCTCGCTCGGGAGATAGGTATCCCTGCCGATCGTATTGCCGTGGTTGAAAACGGAACCGTGATCGAGTTTCAGGACGGGAGAATGAAGGTCGGGAAACGAGTGCCTGGAGGATACGTGTTCGTAGACGGGAGCGGAGTAGGCGACATCGGACCGCGTGTGATGCGCGAGCGCGAGGCACTGGCTCGTGATGGATTCGTGGTGGTTCACTTGAGTTTCGATCCCACAGGTAAAGTCCTGCGCGGTGAACCTCAATTGGTATCCAAGGGCTTCGTCTTTGTTCGTGATGCAGAAGAACTTTTCGAGCATGCGCAGAATATCATTCGCGATATCGTGTCCAGTGAGGACGAGAACGATCTCGAAAATCGCATCGAGAGCGACCTTTCTAAGTTCTTTTATGCGCAAACGAAGCGCCGACCGATGGTCTTCGTTTTTACATCTAAAACCCGATGATAACCTGGTGAGTCAATAATGGGAGAGTGCCCACGCCAGCATACCGTACGGTAAGCAGCGGTCTCCCCCAAGTAGCCCACCATGGAAAGCCAAGACAAGGCTCGGGTCACCGCGAGGACCTATCTTGTCCCAAACTCAGCGAGTGATCGAATGAAACACCTATGACTAGGGATATATTGCGTGAGGTTCTACGGTAGGTATAATGCCCTCGGTCATGACAACCCGCTGCCATTCTCTGATCGGTTTACTGGTCGCCACTTTAGTTCTTACAGGCTGTGGTCGTGTTGCCGAACCTACTCCCCATCCTACACTACAATCTCCAAGCGCCACCCCTCCCACCGCTTCTCCCACACCTGAACCGCTGGCAGCACGGGTTAACGGCGAGCCGATCTCAATGGCGGATTTTGAAGAAGAGCTACTCCGCTTCGAAGCGGCACAAACGATGTCTGGCATTGACCTTGCAACCTTAGGAGATTACCAGAGCCAGGTCCTTCAAGCGTTGATCGACCGCCGCCTGCTCGCACAAGGTGCACGAGCGATCGGCGTGGAGGTGGACGACCCCTCCGTTGACCAAAGGTTGGAGCAGCTAGCTTCCGAACTGGGAGGAAGCGAGGAGATGGGTACCTGGCTTGCCGTAAATGGATATACGTTAGAGAGTTTTAAAGCTGCACTGGCAGAAGAGATGTTAGCATCACAGATGATCGAAGACATTGTAGCTCGAGTTGATGACACGGTTGAGCAGGTACATGCTCAGCACATCCTTGTGGCTACCAAGGACATGGCGGAGAGCTTGCGCGATCAATTGATCGACGGGGCCGATTTCGCAGAAATCGCTCGTATCTATTCCATCGATACAAGCTCCCGACCGGCAGGTGGTGATTTAGGCTGGTTCCCTGCGGGATACTTGTTGGTACCCGAGGTCGAAGCAGCTGCCTTCGAGCTACAATCCGGAGAGCTGAGCGAGGTCATCGAAAGCGAATTGGGCTTTCACATCGTTCAGACCATCGAACATGGGGAACGACCGCTTTCACCGGATGCATTAAGACAATTACGCGAAGAAGCGGTGATGGACTGGCTGGCCGCTCAGCGTGAGGTGGCCGAGGTCCAGATCCTCATCGCTCCCTAAACGAGGGATCAGGAGGCGAACATCATGGACAATGAATACGGGAGGCGCCCAGGCATGAGCTCTGGCCAATTGCGTAAGCTGATCCTTAACTTACTTACGGTCTTGACCTTATTAGCCACTGTCGTTGTGAGTTTAGGATTCATCATTACCTTCATCAATCCTTATTGGGGGATCAATCCTTATCCTCCACCCACTTTGCCGCCAACCCTCGGGTCACCAACACCGACGGTAACACCTGCCGTCACTCTACCTCCAACCTGGACCAAGACGCCGGCCAACACGCCCCTCGCCAGTGAGACGCCTGAGCCTACAGAGACTCCACCTGAGAGCCCAACACCTGAGTTGAGCGAAACGCCGGTCGCGGTTGAGATGCCCTTCGCTTTACAGGTCGGAAGCCCGGCGCGAATGCCCAATTTCGTCAACGAGGAGGAGTGCAATTGGATGGGCATGTATGGCCAGGTTTTCGATCTCAATAATTCACCGATCCTCAATTTGAGTGTCCATCTTGTCGGAGAACTTGAGGGGCTTAAACCCATTGACCAATACGCTCTGACCGGTAGCGCACCTGATTTGGGGCCCGGCGCCTACCTATTCAATATCGCCCTCCAACCCATCGCCAGCGATGATTCACTATGGATACAATTAGATGACGGCAGCGGGGGAGCGCTTTCTGACAAGATTTTTATCGACACCTCAGACAGCTGTGAGGAGAATCTCATCATGGTGAATTTCCGTCAGCTGTATTAACCTGATAACAAAAGATCGGAGATCAGTCCTCCCGACGACTTTGAGTTCGCGGGAGGTCTTTATTTTGCAGCGCGGTTCCTACACAAATAGTTATTATTGTGCCCGCAGGCTCTTGCCTGCGGATTAACATACACCTGAAGCCTGCGCATTCATGCGCACCGTAAAGGTGCAGCCACATCTGACTCCTGAAACGCTACTTCTACTCGTTGATCATGGACGGCCGCACGGGCAGCGAAGTTCAGCCTGCATCTTCGACCTTGTGTACCTACCTCTTCTGAATGTCATTCCGAGGAGCCTCGCGACGAGGAATCCCTTTGTTGAAACTTTTGCGATCGATAGATCATAGGGATTCCTCGCTCGTTACACTCGCTCGGAATGACACAGGAGGCGGTGACACCTATGTATCCGTAATCTGAATACGCAGGCTCTTGCCTGCGGATTCACACGCACCCGAAGCGAACGCATTCACGCGCACCGTGAAGGGGCTGCCACATCTGATTTCGATACCTTCACTCGGTATCGCGGGCTTGTATTGGCAGTTCGTATACTGCCCCCCATCGATTCAGTACGCATTTCTCTACGGCCTCACTAACGCTCAATCACTCTAGGCTTCGGCCTGATCCGCGACATGGCGAGTACGGCCAAGACGATGAAGAGCGCGCTGAACAACCATATCGCACTATGACCCGCTAGATCCATGGTCCAACCGCCCAGGATGGGACCCGTGATGGCAGCGGCTGAGGAGGAGAAATAATAGAGACCCGTATATGCTCCGATACTACGCTCACTACCGAGGTCATAAACCATCGGTAGCGAATTGATGTTCACCAGTGACCAAAGGACACCCATGATCGCCAGTGTACCCAGAAGCACTGTCGGGTTACGGATGAAAAATCCGGCGATCAAACCCAAGAACATTCCTACCAGTCCGGTGATGATGACCGGTTTCCGACCAAAACGAGTGGCGATCAACCCGCTAGGAATAGCGAAGAGGATAAAAGTCCCGGCGAAGGCGGTCAGCATTTGTGTCCCGGTGCCGACATCGATATCGAGAACATTGCGAGCATAGATTGTGAAGAAGGCTTCCATCGCGTTCCATCCCACAAACCAAAAGAGGATCGCCCCCAGGAGCAGCAATCCACTCTTATCAGGACCACTGGTGACCTGGCGTAAGTTCTCCCACAATCCCGCTTGGTCCTGCCAAGTGGCTTCCTCTGCGCTAACCTTTGGCTCCTTCACCCAGATCAGGACGATAAGAATGGCAGCCAGCATTACTCCCGAGCCGATTATAAAAGGAAGCGGTACACCCAACCTATAGAGCGCTCCTCCGGCGAAGAGCGCGATGGCACTAGCCACGCCCCCCATGAGGTTGATGACGCCGTTAGCTTTGCTTCGATCCTCAGGCCTGAACAAATCTCCCAGGTAGGCGATGGTAGGAGTGCGGAATAAGGCCATGCCGATATTGGTGCCGAGGATCATCAGCGAGATTAAAACGAACTGCTCGCGCACAAATGGGACGAGAATAAAAAACAGCGCCGCCAATGGCGCGCCAGCCATCATCCACGGTTTACGTCGCCCGAAACGAGTGCGCATGCGATCGGAGAGACTCCCCACATAGGGCTGGACGAACATATTGATGATGTTGTCCCAAGTCATGATGAAGCCAACCACAACCGCCGAGAGCCCTAAGTCCTCCAACATGGGGGGAATGAGACTATTAAAGAGGGGCCAAATGATGCTGATGCCGAAAAAGCCGAAGCCAACCAAGAACGTCCTGCCATAAGAGAAACGATCCATTGCAGCCTCCAGGAGAGAACGAATGGCAGAGATTGTAAATGTGAACCCATGTGAAGGAGCAATTATAAGTCAGATTCCTATTGGTTTGAACCACCATTGACGTTATGTAGTATGAGTTATACAATCACAGCTACATTTTGTTGAGAATCCCCACAGGTTTCGTAGAAAGTTCTTTTTTAAAGCTATTCATGCTTTAGGAAGAACGCTTGTGGGACGAATGGAGGGGAGGTGATAGTAGACTGAATTAGGATTCTCCTAACAATACAAGCACAAACTCTAACGATGGAGGAGAAAAAGTGAAACGCCGAACGCTGTACTTCCTGTTTAGTATCCTTTTGGTCGCGAGCGTCCTTTTAGGGGCTTGTCGAGCGGCCACCCCAACGCCGGAAGCACCACCAGCGACTGAGGCAGCACCGCCGACCGAGGCAGCACCGCCAACCGAGGCACCACCCCCGGAACCGGTGACACTAATCATTGGCACTACCGACGAAGTCAACAGCTTAGACGCTCGTGACGCGTATGCTACCCACGATTGGGAGATCATTAAAAACACCGGGAGCCCGCTCATGGGCTACGTGCCAGGAACATCTGATCTGGTCCCGCGACTGGCGGAGGACTTTCCCGTGCGAAGTGATGACGGCCTGACCTACACCTTCACCTTGCGCGAGGGACTGAAGTTCGCCGATGGTACTGATCTAAAGGCACAGATGGTCGCCGACAGCATTAACCAAACGATCTCACTTGGCGGGGACGTCTCCGGCTTCATCGCTGGCTACGTGGAGAGCGCAGAAGCCCCCGATGACCGCACGGTGGTCTTCCATCTGACCGAGGCTTGGGCTGTGTTCACGGCCTTGGCAGCTACTGCTCCCTTTGTCCCCGTGAATCCCAACGAGTTCCCGGCCGACGAACTCAACCAATTCCCCGAGCAGTTGCACGGTGTTGGTGCCTACATGATGGTCGAACACACCGTTGGTGAGCAGATGGTGCTGGAAAAGAACCCCTACTATTGGGACACCGCAGGTGCACCTAAGGTGGACCGGATCATCGTCCGCTACTTCGCTGATCCAACCACCATGGGCCAGGCAGTTGAGACGGGTGAGATCGACATCGCCTGGCGCATCTTAGGAGCGGTGGAGGCTGTAAGATTGGCTGAAGTTGAGGGGTTGGAGCAACAGAAGATCGCTGCCCCGGCACTTCGTTACATCTGTTTCCAACACCAAACCGAACCTGTCTCAGACATCCGCGTTCGCCAGGCGCTCTCAGCCGCCATTGATCGGGAAGCCATCGTTGACCGCGTGTTCGAGGGGAGGACAATCCCTGCTTACTCGCCTCTACCTGAGGGGTACCCCTACTTCATCGAACCTTTCCTGGATATGTGGGGCACACGGGACCTCCAGGCAGCCATTGATCTTCTGACTGAGGCTGGTTACACCGCCGACAATCCTGTGGTTCTTGAATTCTGGTACCCACCGGAACACTACGGCACCACGACCGCCGATGTCTTCCAGGTCATCACGGAACAAATCGAGGAGACCGGACTGGTCCAAGTGAATGCCAACGCTCAAAACTGGGCCACCTACATCACGGCTGCCATCGATGGTGAATATCCGATCTACATTTTGGGTTGGTTCCCCGATTTCGTCTTTCCTGACACCTGGCTGTTCCCGTGGGCCGATTCGACCCAATCAGCGGGCTTGGGCTTGTTCTACAACAATCCTGCTATGGACGATTTGCTCGTTAGAGCGGCTACCGCTGCGACTGAGGATCAAGAGGCTCTCTACCATGAAGCGCAGACCTTCTACGCCGAAGAGGTGGTGACCATCCCATTGTTCTGGGAACCGGAGTACATCACCTACCGTGAAGGCATCAGTGGAGTCAAAATCGGCCCGCCTTTTGAGTTCGTATACTCCGAACTTATGGTCGAACCGTAGTAGTAAGCAGTCACACAATACGCTGAGTCGATGTTGGTAAACTTGAAAAGGGGCGAGGTTGTACCTCGCCCCTATCCCGATTTCTATCATTTAGAAGGATGGGGGTAATGAGCTCCTCGTTACGCAACTTTCTTATCACCCGATTGTTATTAACCATCCCTATGGTGCTTATCTTAACCACGCTGGTCTTTTTCGTTATGCGTGTGTTACCTGGTGACCCTATCAATTCCACCTTGGGACCACGGGTCTCAGAGGAGCAGCGCGAAATCTTTCGAGAACAATTGGGGCTCAACCGCCCGATTCTTGCACAGTATGTAGACTTCTTATGGAACACGATACGTTTGGAATTTGGCGACTCGATGGTCGGTGGTAACCGGCCAATCCGCGATGAATTAGGTGAGGTGTTCCCCGCCACACTAGAATTAACCATACCCGCGATGGCATTTACGGCGTTGTTCGGCGTTTTCAGCGGTGCTTATGCCGCCAAGAATCGCAAACGAGCCGTTGACTATGGTTTGCGAGTTTTTAGTATCGTGATCTATTCCATCCCCATCTTCTGGCTGGGGCTGATGCTCATTATCATATTCAGTGTGGCTCTGGGGCTTACACCCGTTGCCGGTCGCATTGATGCGGAGATAGGGCTTACGCTAGAAAGAAGCACCAATCTACTCATTTTGGACTCTATTATCACTGGCAATTGGCAAGCTCTGGGCAGCGTGCTCCTCCACCTTGTTCTACCATCACTCACGCTGGGGCTGGCGCTGTGTGGGGTCTACATCCGACTTACGCGGGTCAACATGATCGAAACACTTCAGGAAGACTACATCACCGCTGGCAGGGCGCGTGGTTTACCTGAGCGAACACTGGTCTTCCGTCACGCGCTACACAACACCTTCATTCCCATTCTAACCCTCATTGGGCTCCAATTTGCCATCTTATTAGCCGGAGCTGTTCTAACCGAGACAACATTCTCTTGGCCAGGAATGGGACGTTATTTGGTAGACCGCATTGAACTTAGAGACTATGCGGCGGTTCAGGCCGTCATCACGGTTTTTGCTCTACTCATGGCGGCTATCACACTGATCATGGACGTGCTATACGCTTTTGTTGACCCACGGATTCGGTATTAACCGGGAAGTGCAATGAGCGATCAAGAATCAGATCTTAAATTACCTGAACCTACGACCGAGTGGCAAGAAGAGCTGGAACGGGTTGGGTTCGTCCGACGCATCATACGTCAAGCCTGGCAGGCTCGCAATTGGCATGGCGCTGATTGGTGGTTTGTGGCAATCAGCGTGATCATCTTAGTGTTCTTCGTGTCAGTGGCAGTCTTCCCCCAGTTCTATGCTCCATATGACCCAAAAGCCGAGGTAGGTCCCTCCTTGTTAGCCCCTGGCCAGCAGCCGGAAGGTTATATCCTTGTGACGCGAGTTGCAGACAATGTTGCAGACCTGGGCGATATAGCTAGTTCCAGCCACACAATTGGCTTTGTCCTAGGCAGCCCGGCAAGCCAGGCATTCCGCCAACGCATCGAGGAACTGACAGCCGAAGCCCTCGCCGCCGGACAAGACGTTTCCTACGCTCCCCGCCCCAAACGCTTCGAGACGATTGAGGAGGGTTTACAAGCATTGAACGAGGGGCAAGTCGACGGTATTGTAGAGGTAGCCTCTACTGTGGAAGCTTTATTAGATCGTTATGAAGAGCTTGAAATATCCGCCACGATCATCGATCCAGGCGAACGCAGCTTCATTTTTGGCACCAACCAAATTGGTCAGGATGTGTTTAGCCGCATCATCTGGGGTACCCGTATCGCACTGATCGTTGGCTTTTTCTCTGCCATCGTGGCTGTAGTGATTGGTGTACCGGTAGGATTGATCTCCGGATTTACTGGCGGTCCACTTGATCGCGTACTGACACTCATCATGGACAGCATTTATTCCTTCCCTGGATTAATCTTGGCTATTGCCATCGCAGCCGTACTGGGACCGGGGATTGGCAACATCATCGTCGCCATCGCGGCAGTATATGTGCCGATATACTTCCGTATCGTTCGCAGCCAAACCTTGACGGTAAAACAGCAGCTCTATGTTGAGGGAGCGCGCAGTTTGGGAGCCAAATGGACCACCATACTGATACGCTACGTTTTCCCTAATGTGGTTCCCTCCGTCGTCATCATCTTCTCTGTCAACATCGCAGATGCGATTCTAACCGAGGCAGGGCTTAGCTTCCTCGGTTTGGGCCTCCCACCGGACACACCCGATTGGGGCATTGACTTAGCTCGGGGTCAGGACTACCTACGTCGTGCATGGTGGCTCATCACTTTTCCGGGCTTGATGGTTGCAGCGGTCACTCTAGGGTGGAGCATGCTGGGGGAAAGTCTGTCAGAGATCATAAATCCTCGTCTTGCGAGGTCGTGAGCCTATGCAAAAAGAGTTGTTGGCGAGTATTCACAATCTTACGGTTAAGTACCCTACTCGAGCGGGTGTGCTTGAGGGCGCTAGCGATGTCAGCTTAGATATATACCAGGGCGAGGTCCTGGGTTTGGTAGGGGAATCTGGATGCGGTAAATCCACTCTTGGCCGAGCCATCATGCGGTTAATCCAGCCCCCCGGGTATATCTCTCAGGGTCAAATTATCTTCGACGGTGACGACTTGATGACCTTCGATGAGGAGAAGATGCGGGCTTTGCGAGGCTGGCGCATCTCACTTATCTTCCAGGACCCGATGACCTCACTCAACCCGGTGCAACGCGTAGTGGACCATATCATTGAGGCCATCACGGTACATGAGGGGCTAAGAAGCAGAGAATCGGCACGGGCTCAGGCGGAAGAGCTTGTAGATCGATTAGGCATCACCACTGATCGCCTTGATGACTTTCCTCATCAATTGAGTGGAGGAATGCGTCAGCGCGTGATGATCGGGTTGGCTCTGGCACTAAAGGCGGATCTCATTATCGCTGACGAGCCGACCACTTCGTTGGATGTAATTGTCGAAGCTCAATTTCTGGACCTTCTGAATGAACTGCAGCAGGACTTTGGTCTAACGATTCTACTCATCACCCATAATATCGGTGTCGTCGCTCAGATCGCCGATCGTGTGGCGGTGATGTATGCAGCCAAACTTGTGGAAGTGGCAGATTCGGTTCCCCTCTTTTCAGAACCGCTGCACCCTTACACTCAAGCCCTGCTTGCCTCCGTCCCGAATATCAAACTGGTGGATGATGAACTCAAAATTATGCATGGTTTACCGCCAGACTTGATCAATCCACCATCCGGTTGTCGGTTCCATCCTCGTTGCCCATATGTATTTGAGCGATGTACCTCGGAGGTTCCCGTACTCAAGGGAAGCCGGTTAGGGCGCTATGTGGCCTGCTGGCTCTATGATGGGAAGTGAGAATCATAATGGTGTCTGAGCCGAGTCAAAACCTAGTTGAGGTTCGGGATCTACGGGTATGGTTCCCGGTTCAGAAGAATTTCGTCGAACGGCTACTCACACGGGAGCGCCAATTCGTGCATGCTGTGGATGGCATCAGTTTTGATATTCGTCGCGGAGAAGTGTTTGGCCTGGCTGGCGAAAGCGGCAGCGGGAAGACCACGACAGGCCGAGCGATCGTATGGTTAGAGCGACCAACGAGCGGGGATATCTGGTTTGACGGCGAGAATCTAGGTCGTCTAACTGGTGAGCAGTTACGACTCATGCGGCAGCGCATGCAAGTCATCTTCCAAGATCCATACGCCTCGCTCAACCCGCGCATGAAGATAGGTGATGCCATCGGGCATAGCTTGGAGATCTTTGGTGTTGCAAAGGGAGAAGAAATGCGCGCCCGGGTAATTCGATTGATGGAGCGGGTGGGCTTAACCCCAACGGCTCCACTATACGAGAAGTTCCCCCATCAGTTAAGTGGTGGCCAACGACAACGGGCGGTGATGGCGCGAGCGCTCATTATGCATCCAGACCTGATTGTGGCTGACGAACCGATCGCGATGGCAGATGTGTCCGTACGGGCGTTGTTGTTGCAATTGATGTTAGATCTCAAGCAGGAATTCGATCTTACCTATCTTTTCATCACCCATGATCTGGCAACCGCGAAATATGTATGCGATCGAATTGCGATCATGTATCTGGGTCTCGTATCCGAAATTGCTGACCTCACAAATGTGTATGGCAATCCATTACATCCTTATACTCAAGCATTAATGGAAGCGGTTCCCGTACCTGATCCGAGTGATCGTCGAGAAGCCCCCATGCCCAAGGGTGAGATTCCCAATGCGATCAATCCCCCCTCCGGTTGCCGCTTCCACCCCCGTTGTCCGATAGCACGAGACAACTGTGCGGTGGACGTCCCCGCCCTGCGCGAACTCGAGCCCGGTCACTTTGTTGCTTGTCATTATGCAGAACAGTTTCTGTAAGATAAGAGGCAGGGCGAGGACATAAACCAAACAATTAGTATTTCCATACCGTATGGGCGGTTCGCGACCGCCCCTACAGTTTTTATTAGGATGGTTGTAGGGGCAATTCACGAATTGCCCCACGTTTTTATTCATTCATGTAGGGGCGACCGGCCGGTCGCCCTTACGTATTTCCAGGTATCGGCATACAACACAGGGGCGCATGGCCATGCGCCCCCACTCTAGTTGAATGTCATTCCGAGGAACGAAGTGACGAGGAATCCCTATGATGCAGCTTCATACAAGAACCATCATAGGGATTCCTCGCTCGTGGCACTCGCTCGGAATAACATCTCAGGAATATAAATATTTGCTCACATTTAACCTACATATTCATGCGCACCATAAAAGGCACGAATACTATAGGCCCCGAAATCTATACCTTCCACACAGACTAGGTTGGAGCACATGGTCGTTACACCTAAGCTCCCTCCGCCATCAAAATCGTTTGGGTCGGATAAGGCATCAAGATGCCTTGATCCTCATAAACCTCCTTGATCGCCCGAACGCCCTCATCCTGTGCCTGAAGAACGCCCGCTTCACCCGTATCAATCCAATATAGAACCTTTAAATCAATGGTGGAATCTCCAAACTGGGAAAATACCACCTGTGGCGCAGGGTCAGCGAGGACGCCGTTCACCTTCGTGGCGATGGTGTTTAGAGTTACGCGTGCCACATGATCGAGATCAGAAACGGGCGCCACTCCGACGGAAATTTCAACGCGCCTTCGCATTGCGCGACTGAAGTTGACGATCGGGCTAACGAAAATGTCTCCGTTGGGGATGAATACCCGGCGACCGTCCCAGGTACGCATTTCTGTGGCGCGAAGGGAAATGTCCAATACCGAACCACCAAAGCCAGCAACCTCGATCGAGTCACCAATCTCAAAAGGCTGTTGGATCAGTAAAAGGATTCCGGCGACGAAATTTTTGGCTACATCTTGCAGGGCAAAGCCGATAGTAAAACCAGCGATCCCCAGACCTGCGATGAGACTCGAGAAACGGCCTGGGGCAAGCTGTTCCAGCGCAAGCACGATCCCCAAGGCGAAAATGCCCCAGCGGGTGAGCATCTCCAGGAGTACAATGAGCTCCGGGTCATGCTTCCTCATCTCCAACGAACGTCGCATGAGCCGTGCCAACGACGTGGAGAGCAGGCGGGCGATGAGATAAATCAGAAGGGCGAATCCAAGTCGAGGCAGGAATTCGAGCAAACCGGTCACGATGTTCTCGAGGGTGATTTGGGACAAGTTCATGACAAACCTCCGTGCACAAGGCGTTCGTGGGACCGATGATAACACGGTAGCCCCAATGGTGTCCGTGCTTATGCCCTGTTTCAACGCAGCAGGCACCGTGGATGAGGCGATAAGGTCCCTGCTCAAACAGACCCGACCAGATTTTGAGATCGTGACGGTCGACGACGGTTCTTCGGACGATACTGGAAAACACCTCGCGGATTGGACCAAACTCGATCCTCGAGTATCCGTCCTTTCACTCCCACATGGGGGGATCATCAAGGCGCTGAACACTGGCATAAGCGCTTGCAATGCCCCATTCATCGCTCGCATGGACGCAGACGACCGCGCTCACCCTGAACGCCTAGAGAAGCAGATTACCTTTCTCAAAGCACACCCTAATGTCGCAGTCGTCGGGTGTTTGGTCGAAGCTTTTCCTGCGGAGGACGTGGGTGAGGGATTCCGTCTCTACCTGGAGTGGCTCAACCGACTGGTTGACCCGGAGGCCATCGCTCGAGAATTGTTTGTCGAAAGCCCACTTGTTCACCCCTCGGTGATGATCCGTCGATCGTGGCTCGAGCGCGTCGGTGGCTACCAGGATCACGGTTGGCCGGAGGATTATGACCTATGGTTGCGAATGCACCTGGCTGGTGCAAGTTTCGCCAAGGTTCCAGAGGTGCTGCTCTACTGGCGTGAACATAGAGTGAGGTTGACGCGGACCGATGACCTCTACTCTGTAGAGAACCTACTGCGTATAAAGGCACACTATCTCTGCAAGGGACCACTGAGGGATCGTAATGCAGTGATCGTGTGGGGAGCGGGAAAGATAGGGCGTCTCATCTCAAGATACCTTCTCCAGCGCGGGGCACCTTTAACGGCATTTGTGGATATCGATCCGTCCAAGATTGGGCGGACCCGGCAAGGATCTCCGATCATAGCACCGGAAGATCTTTTGGGATGGTGGCAGAGGTGCGACCAGCCAGCCGTCTTGGCGGCGGTGGGTTCGAGAGGAGCTCGAGCTTTGATCCGCGATCGGTTGACTGACATGGGGCTAATCGAAGGATCGGATTGGTGGGCAGTGGCCTAAGAGATATGCGTCTCGCTCTCTCCTTGTTGAGGAAGGGCAGGTAGAGTGGGATCCTGTCCTCCAGAAGTAGTTCGGGCTCCCACGCCCGACCGAACGGTGGTCCATCGACATCGCTCAGGACGGGCATAGGAGCCGCCTCTACAGAAAAAAGCTCCTCACAGCTCCAAGGGATCCTGTCCTCCAGAAAGCGTGCCGGGCACCCACGCCCGACCGATTCTTTCTCCAGCAGTCCTTATAAACAAAATGCTCGGGGTGAGGCTGGGTCTGATCTACCCCTGACCCTTGAGAAGCACGAGTAACATCAGGACCTCTGTCGTGGCCTGAACGCTGTGAGGGAGACGGGGGGGTAGATAGACCCATGTCCCGGGTTGGGCAGTAAAAGGGGCATCCCCCAATGTAAGTTGCGCATTTCCTTTGATGAACGTCAACATTGCCGGCTGGGAGGCGGTATGTTCCGAGAGTTCTTGTCCCTCCGAAAAGCCAAAAAGCACGACCTTTATCCCTTCATCATCATGCACCGTGCGGCTGACAATGCTGTCGACTGGGATATTAGCGATCATGTCTTTCATATTGGAGATGAAGTTGTATGTCTCAGGCATCGCGGCACCCTCCCCGCATAGCGCATTCCCAAAAACCCTTAAGCTGCTACCTACTTCTATTGTGGGCTCACATTACTAAGGAACTTACAACCGTTCCAAAGCCTCTGACATCGGATCAGCAGACAACCAGAAGAGAGCAGCGGTCACGATCGCGGAAGTGAGGCACCAGATGCAGGTCGCCCCGATGACAAAGGGCTCAAGAAAGGTGAGGTAGATCGAGAGCATCGTGCCAAAAGCTGTCATGCCAAAGATCGACACCGTAGCCAAGTCGGAAAGGCGGCCCGAACTCAGGCGGGCGATGATCCACGCTCCCAAGATGAGGAGATAGCCAATAAGCCCCAAGAGACCGACTGGGATGACACCAAACAACATGGCGTACTTACTTTCCTGAACGGTGTTACAGTCCCCCACAGGGCCACATACCGCCTCGGTACCGCTGGTCTCGACGAAGGTCAGATATCCCGCCACAAGGATCCCTATAAAGGCGAGGATCGGTAATAGCACGGTACGCCGATCAGAGATGTGAGCTTCAGACTGCCGAAACACCCGTAGCAATGTCATGACGAAAGCGACGATCAAACCGATCAACACAATGATCGCCAGAATGTTACCGACTATATCGTTTCTAATCCTATCGACCACAGTTATCTCTTGTTGATCAAAGGTGAATACTGGGCTTGGGGTTGCCGTTAGAGGCTGTTTCGTAACCGAAATGGTCTCGCCAGAAGTTGGTGTTTCAGGTAATTCCGTGGGCGAACTGACCTCCTCGGCCGTCGGCTCTGTTTCTGGAAAGGGGATCATCCGCGACAGCAATTCAGCTAATCCAGGGATATCCGGCCAGTCGATGCCACCTTGGTCGAGTCCCTGCTCAATGATGCCGGGGAACTGCTCAGGGATATCGACCGATCCGTAGAGCATCGTTTGCCCTACAATGAGATGAGGCACACCTGTTTGGTCATATGCATCGAAGTGCTCAATCATTAACCAATAGAGTTCTTCACCAACGTCGGTCGACGCGTCTACATAGAGAATCTGCAACCTGTCACCCATAGCCATGATCACCGGTGGTACTTCGTCGGGTTCCAAAGGCTCTTCAGTCCTGAGGTAGACCCATTCGATTTGAGTGTTAAAATGCTCCAATATTACAGGTAGGTCCTCACCTATGACTTTATGGCAGTGGGGGCAGGTCGGTAAGTAAAAAAGTATCGCCCTCACGACCGGGTTCTGCGCAGCCGCTGGGGGAACGAGGGCGGTGAAGGCAATAGAAGTGATCAATAAGCTACAAAGTAGGAAACGCTTCATGATTACTTTAATAGCCATGCAAATATAGACGATGGCGTATATTATACCGCTGTCTCACAGACTAACCCTCCCTGAGGCACCACAATTTATCGAGAACGGTCTCCAATCGAGCTCCTAAAACCTCCCCCCTACCTGTGGTGACATCGTCTTCATTCTCGAAGATGACATAGGGAACCCGAAACCCTCGCACCGTCAAGTGGGTTAGGCTGTCATTGGTGAACTCAATCCAGTCGTCTTCACGGTAAAGGCGTTCCATCTTTTCATCAGATAAGCTGTGCTCAAGGATGCTGTAAGGACGCTCCGGGTTGTGACGTCGACGGTTTTTACGCACCGATTCCTCATACGATACCTGAACATACAAACAAGCCGCCCGCCTTAAAATGTTGTCACTCAGGTGTTGATAGGCAGCCCGATAGCCTCCATGCTCCTTGCCCCGCGAGAACTCGATGATAACCGTGCCCTCTTTTTCTGTATCTTGACACCACTTGTCATATTCAAGATTTAGCCGTCGGATCAGTAGGTGCCAATAATCGTGGTGAAGGAAATCTTCGTCTGGGGTGGTGTGCAGCCTCGCTCGATCGAATACGTTTTCCAATATGTCATCTTCCTCGAACCAAGCCCAAAGCAATGGGAAGTCATCTAAGATGTGCATCGGACCCACATGGAAGCGGTTAATCCGTTCTTCTACTGGGATATCTTTAAGATAGTGTGTGATCTCGCTCTTACCCGCCCCAGGTCGGGCGTTCAAGATCAGGATGGGGAATATAGTGTTCATTTCTCGCTCGCAAGATGTGTTAGCGTTCCCATAGGGCAACATCGATTGGCTTCGCCGAAGTTCTTTCCATCCTTTTATAATCAAGCCCTAGGTGAGAGAGAAGATCCAACAAGCCACGCTGGATGGTTTCATAGAACAAGCTAGGACTCCGAAACAGATGCGAACACAATTTAATTGATTTGATCCTTGCACGTTCTATACCTGCCGTAGATTCTTACGTGAAGGAGGACATCCGTCAAGTTTAAACAGGCTGGGTATTCTAGAGAAACTAGCTCATGATCCTTTTCGAAATCATGCTATAGCTTATCAGACATACGATCGATGATTAACTCCTGTGTCTTCATCACCGCTTTGATGTCATTTTGATAGTGTCATTACATTGGCGCTCCTCATTGTGATCTTGAGATAGGATGTACGGTGGTTAATCCACTGCACCCAACCTCTTCCGACCCGGATATGCATCATCCTGCAAAGGATGAAATCCCTCTCCCGATAGACAAGGTGGTAGAATTCCAAGAAGATAACCCCTAGGGGTCTAGGTACTCTAAGCATTCGCTTGGTCGTCACAATGGATAAGTTTCGGAGAAGGGGCCGTATGATAAATCACTGCATATTTTGTCGCATCATCTCCGGTCAAGCGGAAGCCAGCTTCGTCTACCGTGATGAGTTCGTTACGGCTTTCATGGACATCCGCCCGATAAACCCGGGTCACCTGCTCGTTGTGCCCAACCAACATGCATCAAATTTGGGTGAAGTGGATGATCATGTGGGTGGTCACATGTTTGTTGTAGGTAGAAAACTCGCCATGGCTCTTAGACGCTCGGAACTACGCTGTGAGGGGGTCAATCTCTTCTTGGCGGATGGTGCTGCAGCCGGTCAAACCGTATTCCACAGCCACCTACACGTTGTTCCCCGTCATGCAGAGGATGGTTTTGGATTTCATTTCCCTCCAGGCTATACCATCGGCGCTTCTCGTGCCGATCTCGATGCAGTTGCCTCCGAGGTGAGAGTCGTTCTGGACGAGACCTGGATAGACACACTCGCAAAACGCGATTGAGCTGACAATCGAAAACGCGTGAGAGATGATGAACACCATTCAAAATGTCTGTGTTTTCTGCGGTTCAAGTGACAAGGTCGGTGAAGCCTATCTAGAAGCAGCAGGTGAGATGGGACGAGCCCTGGCAAGGCGTAACCTCACGTTGGTCTATGGAGCGGGAGGGACGGGCTTGATGGGTGCCTTGGCGGACGCTGCGCTCAAAGGTGGTGCTTACGTGATTGGGATAACACCGGAGAGCTTCAATACCCCTCAGCTTATGCATTCGAATCTATTAGAGTTTCATGTCGTCGAGACGATGCACGAACGTAAAGCCTTGATGGTTGACATCTCCGACGCCTTCATCGCATTGCCAGGAGGATACGGTACTCTTGAAGAGTTATTTGAAATCCTATGTTGGGCTCAAGTCGGTCTGCATCACAAACCGATTGGAGTTTTAGATGCATTGGGATACTTTGAACCGCTTATCAATCTGATCGAACATGCCCGTCGAGAGGGTTTTATTTATGAAGAGCACCGAGGCCTGCTGATATGTGACGCCAATCCCGATGCATTACTCGATCAAATGGCGGCGTACCAACCTCCAGAGGGGTTGGAGCGCTGGGTGAACCGACATGAGGAGGGGTAATGAACGCTGCCCAATTCTTTGATCATTGGAACAAAATCTGGCGGGATTTGCAGCGCGCGGTCTCGATGTTGAAGGATGAGCATTTGGATTTCCGACCCGCGGAGCGCTATCCCCGTAGCGTGGGGGACATCTTGCTCCACATCATCGAAATCGAACAGTTCTGGATTCACGATGTCATTCAAAAGGGAAGTTCCACTTTGTCCGATGAGGACAAGATGCAATTACGGACAGTGGCTGAGATCCAAGCGGAAATGGAGGCTGTGCACAAGCGGACGATGGATTTCCTGGCTACTGTTCCGGTTGAGGATTTCAACCGCATCGTCCAGGTTCCCCAGGATGGCACACCAAAATTAGGCTGGATCCTCTGGCATATCTTCGAACAACAGATCCACCATCGTGGCGAACTCTATCTCTGTCTGAGTCTGCTGGGCATGGACCGACCAAAGACCGACCGCCCCGGATAGGTTCTCTCTTTTGGTTGATTAACTCGGAGGCCTGGCAAACTGCTGAGGTTTGAAAACCTACACACCGATGGCTGAAACCATACGCTTGTTGCACTTCGCTGACCTCCATGTCGGCATGGAGAACTACGGAAGGTTAGATCCCACCACCGGCACCTCGAGCCGCGTGCGCGATTTCCTAGATCGCCTGGATGAGGTGATCAATTATGCACTTGAGCACGATGCTGATCTCGCAATATTCTCAGGTGATGCCTTCAAGAATCGTGATCCTGAACCCACACAGCAGCGTGAGTTTGCCCAAAGGATGAAGCGATTGGCTGACGCGGTTCCCACACTTTTACTGGTCGGTAACCACGATATGCCAGGAATGGCAGCGAAAGCCAACAGCTTGGATATCTTTCGAGCTTTGGATGTGCCCGGTGTGATTGTCGGTTATAAGTCCGAAGGTCGCGTGATCGAGACACGGCGCGGACCGGTCTTCTTGGCCTGGATTCCTTACCCGATGCGAAATCGGTTGCTGAGCCGGGAGGAGCATGCCGGCAAATCGATCGAAGAGCTTGAGACTGCGCTTCGTGAGGTGGTAACCGACCTCGTAGTGGATTTAGAGAAAGAAGCCTTCTCCCATGATATGCCCCGCGTATTGGCAGGTCATTTCTCGGTCGCCGAAGCCGAATTCGGCTCCGAACGATCGGTGATGCTCGGACGAGACGTGGCTGTCTTCTTGTCCACCGTAGCCAATCCCCAATGGGATTATGTCGCCCTGGGTCATATCCATAAACATCAGGTGCTAAATCCGGATCGCTACCCACCTGTAGTTTACAGTGGATCACTGGAGCGAATAGATTTCGGTGAAGAGGATCAAAAGAAGGGTTTCTGTTGGGTAGATTTGGCAAGGGAAAAGACGACTTGGCGTTTCGTGCCGGTGGAGGCAAGACCTTTCCATACTTTTCGGATAGATGCGCGCAACGCTCCAGATCCGACAGCCGCTGTTCTTGCAGAGCTTGAAGGCTTGTCCCTCGAAGGTGCTATTGTCCGCGTTATTGTCCAACTACAGACAGAACAAGAGGCAGCTCTAAGAGAACGTGAGGTAGAGCAGGTAATCAATATTGCCGCCCATGCCTCGCTCGTGCGTGAGATTGAACCCGAAGTAAGGGCCAGGCTGGGTGACCTCGAACCACAGGCTCTTACGCCGCTGGAGTTAATTGAACGCTATTTTCAGTCTCGTGAGGTGGAGCAGGAGCGCCTAGAGGCGCTGCTTGCAAAAGCCGAAGAGTTGGTACAGGAAAGTTAAACGATATCGCTTCTCTCGATCTGAGCGATAACGAAATCCTTGTACTGAGTAAAGTCGAAGCATGATCCCGATTGAACTTGATTTACGCAATTTCCTGGCATATCGAGATCCTGGCCCTTTGAGTTTCGAGGGGATCCATATCGTCTGCTTGGCTGGTCCTAACGGCGCGGGAAAATCCTCGCTCCTCGACGCCATCACATGGGCATTGTGGGGAAAAGCCCGTGTTAATGCTCCGGATGAGCTCATCCATCAAGGCCAAACGGAAATGCAGGTCACCTTGACCTTTGACTTGGGAGGCTCTTTGTTCCGTGTCATCCGCCAACGAAAAAAAGGTAAACGTGGCGCCTCGCTCTTAGAACTGCAGGCACGGGATTTAGGGACAGATTCCTGGAGAGGAATCTCAGAGAAAACGATGCGAGAAACCCAGCAAAAGATCGACGGTTTGCTGCGGCTAGATTACGAGACCTTTGTCAATTCAGCGTTTCTGGTCCAAGGTCGGGCTGACGAGTTCACGACGAAAACTCCCGGATTGCGGAAGCAGGTGTTATCCAACATCCTCGGATTATCAAGTTGGGAGATTTATGAGCGGCGTGCGAGAGATCAGATTACAGTCACCAAAACAGGGATGTATCGCCTGGATGGCCGCTTAGACGAAATTGATCGGGAGATCTCCCAACGTGAAGAATATGAAGCCGAACTCGCGGCAGCGGAATCAGCAGCTCAAGAAGTAGCTACTCGATTAAATGCCGCGGAGAAACAATGGGCGAGTCTAGAGCAGACGCGTCACACTTTGGTCGCACTTCAACGTCAGATCGATGACCTAACAAGACGGATAATCTCGAACGAGCGCGAGATCGTTAAGACTGAGAAAGAGCGAGCCATATCCCAATCGCAAGCAGACAAAGAGGCTCTAAAGGGTGCATTGGCAGAAGTTCAAAAGGTGCTCACTGGTCTCCAGCCCATTCAGGCTCGCCAAGAGAAGGTTTCTGATCAGCGAAGGACGATTGCGGAAGAGATCGCCCGTTTAGAGGGGATCAACCAGGCTTTGGGACCTGAGACGGAGCCGGTAAAAGCGCGATTGTCAGTGCTTGAATCGGCCACCGAGCCGGTCTGCCCGACCTGCGGTCAACCGCTGACCGATGAGCATCGAAAAGCGTTGGTAGCTGACTTAGAACATGAAATCAACGCACGACGGGAACAGTACCGGGACAACCGAGATCGCATCCATGAACTCCACACACAGATTGTCGAGTTCGACAAGGAGCGATCTGAGCTAGAAGTACAGCTCGCAGAGCGCCTGGGGTTGGAAAAGCGAGTAGGTGAATTAGAGTCTTCCTTGGCTCATGCTGACGAGGCTGCCCGAAGGGTCACTGAGTTAGCTGATATGCTCGAGCGGAGATCAAACGAGTTGGTCAATGATCAGAAGCAGCGTGAAGAATTAGAGAGTCAAGTTGAAGAAGCCGAGCGTCGCTTGAGAGCAGCTTCGCTGACTCAGGAGGACGTAGATCAGCTGCGAAAAGAGAAACGCCTGGCAGACGAGCGCGTCGGAGGCGCTCGCCAAAAGCTAGGAGCCCTGGAAGCCTTCGAGAAACAACGTTCTGAGACGCTTGTGAAACGGGAGAAATTAGCCAACGATTTAGGCCTCTACGAGGATTTACGGGAGGCTTTTGGCAAGCGCGGTGTACCGGCAATGATCATTGAAACCGCTGTGCCAGAACTCGAACGGTCGGCTAACGATTTATTAGGGCGCATGACCGACGGTCGAATGCATGTGCGGATCGAGACCCAACGCGAGATCAAGACCGGCGAGCTAAGGGAAGCACTCGACATCATTATCTCCGATGAACTGGGCAGCCGACCCTATGAACTCTACTCAGGAGGGGAAAGCTTCCGAATCAATTTCGCCATTCGCATCGCCCTTTCTCGTCTATTAGCTCGTCGCGCGGGAGCACAACTGCGTACCCTTTTCATCGATGAGGGCTTTGGGACTCAAGACGCACGCGGCCGTGAGCACTTGGTGGCAGCCATCAACACCATCCAGGATGACTTCGATCGCATTCTGGTCATTACCCACATTGATGAACTCAAGGAAGCCTTCCCTTCTCGCATTGAAGTTGCTAAGACGCCGCAGGGATCGCAATTCAGGTTCACATAGTGGCCTCGAAATCTTTCTCCCTAGAATTTGCATCGACCGATTGTACAATTTCTCTAATCCAGGAAAGTCGTTGAAAGAATTGGTTCTTCGTCTCGTGCATTTGCTTTGAGCCACGTTGAAGGGTGAGCACACCTGATGCGCGCCCTTCGACCCTTCGGACAACCCTTTGGCAAGCTCAGGATAGGCAAGACATGGCCCAGGACAATGCAGGCTCTGGGTGCTTTTCGAGGTAAACTCGGTACACATTTTGCAATAGATATCCTTCGGCAGCCCTAGGCAAGCTCAAGATAAACTTGACATGGCTCAAGACAATGGACACACTGGCTACTTTTCTTGTTAAACTCGAAAATCATCCCACGATATTCATCCTGAGCCTAATGAAGGATGGATATCGTAGGATAACGATCTCCTTTAGATACACGGACCTTTCGACATTGCGATAACCACAGGGCAAAACTGATTCTTCGTGCTCATCCAAATCCATCATCCAAAGAGGTGCAAATAACAATGCGATTACAAAAATTCTTTCAACGGATCGGAAATGTTTTCATGGGGGGCATTTTGCGTTCACCATTCCACGCAATGCTCAGAAAGACTACCCTGCTGCTTACTTTCACTGGTAGGTCAAGCGGTACACCACTCCAGTTAATTACCCCCCCGTTGGTGATGATCTTTTCATCATCAGTAGAAAGGATCGAACTTGGTGGCGCAACCTTCGCGGAGGAGCTCCTGTGGTGTTTCGGCTTCAAGGACGTACGATAAACGGGTGGGGAATAGCCTTTGAGGATAAGGCGGAGGTTGAAGAGGGTTTAATGGCCTACTTACAGGCTGTTCCCAACTTTGCCAAGTATTATGAGGTCTCGCTCGATGAGGAGAACCGTCCTAATCGGCAGGACATTACCCGGGCCGCTCAACCGAGAGTGCTGGTCAAGCTCACGAAGGATGTGCAAGGCTCCATGTCCTGATCTGGGGGTTAATAGGCTTTACCACGACATGGGAGTATAGACCGGGGAGATCATGAACACATATTCGGGTACATAGTGGACACCTTGAAACTGAGGCATGATCGGGTGTTGAAGGATGACGATCATGATTTGCAGGGAAACGATCTGGCGACCTGATGTTTTTATAGATACCATCCCCCATCAACGAGCGAGTAACTCGTCGGATAGGAAAAGGCTTGCAGCATGAGAAACAAACCGATTTACTTGGATTACAACGCGACCACCCCAATTGATGGTCGGGTGGCGGAGGCCATGAAACCGTATCTCTATGAGCACTTCGGCAACCCGTCAAGCGCCCATCCCTATGGAGCTCAAGCAAGGCAGGCTGTAGAGGCGGCTCGAGCACAGGTGGCCGCCGTCTTAGGCTGTTCGCCTATTGAGATCGTCTTCACCAGTGGCGGCAGCGAGGCAAACAACATGGCCATCAAGGGTGTCGCCTCCGCTTACCGTGAGCAGGGGAGGCACATCATAACCTCAGCCATCGAGCATCCAGCTGTGCTGGAGCCATGTCGATATCTGGAAAGCCAGGGTTATCGCCTCACTGTGTTGCCGGTTGATGAATTAGGCATGGTCGACCCCGATGACGTCCAACGAGCGATCACCCCCGAAACCATACTGGTGTCGATTATGCACGCCAACAATGAGGTGGGCACGATCCAGCGCATCTCAGAAATTGCGGCCATTGCTCATAGCCATGACATCTTTATGCACACCGACGCGGCTCAATCCCTGGGGAAAATGACGGTTAATGTGGATGAGTTGCAAGTGGATCTACTTTCAGTGGCGGGCCACAAGTTTTACGCGCCCAAGGGAATCGGCGCGCTCTATATCCGATCTGGCGTGAAGTTGGTTAAGTTTATTCATGGTGCCGACCATGAAGCCAACCGTCGTGCAGGGACGGAAAATGTCTTACAGATCGTCGGCCTCGGAAAGGCCTCGGAAATTGCTACGCAGGACCTTGAAGGGATCACGACCCATATGCGCGCGATGCGAGACCGCTTATGGGAAGGATTGATCCGTGAGTTGGAAACACCTGGGATACTCAGGCAGAACGGTCACCCGACAGCACGACTCCCTAACACACTCAGCGTCAGTTTCCGCTCCATCGAAGCCAACACCTTGCTATCAGAGATCAGCGATCGAGTTGCAGCCTCGGCGGGTGCGGCCTGCCACGCAGAGAACATCGATGTCTCACCCGTTCTAGAGGCGATGGGGGTGCCGTTGGAGTACGCGATGGGAACGGTTCGGTTCTCAGTTGGCAGGATGACCACCTCGGAGGAGGTGGACGATGCGGTCAAGGTTGTTGTGGACGCTGTACGTCGACTAGGCTCAACGAGTTCATCAGTCTCTCCCGTAAGGGCAATCGGCGGGGAAATCAAGTTAACCCATTTCACACATGGAATGGGCTGCGCATGCAAACTTCGACCGCAAGCACTGGAGGTGATCTTGGCCAAATTGCCCACGCCCACCGATCCCGCAATTTTGGTGGACCTCTCGACCTCCGACGATGCGGCAGTCTACAGACTAACTGATGAACTCGCGGTGGTCCAAACTGTGGACTTCTTCACGCCGATCGCGGACGATCCCTACGATTTTGGTTCGATCTCGGCGGCCAATTCCTTCAGTGATATCTATGCTATGGGTGCCAAACCCCTCTTTGCGCTCAACATCGTCGGTTTCCCAACCCATCGCCTGCCATTGGATGTCCTCGACCGCATCCTAAAAGGAGCGCTCGATAAGGCGACTGAGGCTGGTGTGAGCATTATCGGCGGACATACGGTGGACGACATCGAGCCTAAGTATGGCATGGCGGTAACGGGGATCGTCCACCCCGATCGGGTGGTGACAAACGCCGCGTCTCACCCTGGTGACCAGATCCTCCTCACCAAGCCGATAGGTACGGGGATCATCGCCACTGCGATCAAACGCGGATTGGCTGACAAAAAGACAGTCCAGGAGGTCAACCGGTGGATGGCGACTCTCAACCAAGCTGCAGCCGAGGCAATGGTCGAGGTTGGCGTATCAGCCTGCACCGACGTGACGGGCTTTGGTTTCCTAGGACATCTGAGAGAGATGACGACCGGAGCGGGGGTGGACGCGGAGGTCTTCGTTGATCATGTACCCATAATGGAAGCCGCAAAGAGATTTGCCGGCGCTAATGTAATACCGGGTGGTACACGGGACAACCTTGCATTTGTCGAGCCACATGTGAATTGGGATGAAAAGATTTCGAATGTACATAAGTTTCTCCTCGCAGATGCACAGACCTCTGGCGGGTTGCTCATCGCGGTACCGGCAGAGAAACTAGAACCATTGATACGGGCTCTGGAGGCACGAAACCTGGAGTCGATCTCGCATGTCGGCCAATTCACACGCCCAGGACCTGGAAAGATCTCGGTCCTTAGGTCAAAGGAACCTCGCGCTTGAGGATCACAAGCGTGGAGTCGGATCGAGGCGCATCACCCACAAAGTCATGGACCGCCTCATACCTAAATATCTTTGGGAAACGGCAGCCAGACGGTAAACCTTGAACCATGGCCAGGAAGACCGTTGCTCTCGACTGTGATACGACCATTGTGCCGATCAATGATCTCTTTGCAAATCGCCAGACCGAGTCCCGTTCCTGCAGAAGCAGTGACCTGACTAGCATGGCCACGGAAGAACCTGCGGAAGATCATCGTGATCTCCTCGGGTGGGATACCCAAGCCTGAATCTGCCACCTCAGCCACAACCCATTCACCCTCGGCGCTCGATTTTTTTCCTGTACGCAGGATGATTTGACCTCCATCCTGCGTATAGTTCATAGCGTTGGTAAGAAGGTTGGTAAACACCTGGGTGATCAGGCGTTCGTCCCCTCTAATCGCAGGGATGGAGGGATCAGCCTCCAAGTTGAGGGAAAGACCTCGATTCGAGGCGAGATTGCGTCGGTCCTCGACCAACCCAGCAAGCAATTTGTTGATGTCCACTGCGGTGGGTTTGAATGGAATGGCTTCGGCGTCTAATCGGGAGAGGGAGAGTAAATCATCGATTAGATTGGCAAGACGCTCGCTTTCTCGGGAAAGGGTCATTAAGTAGCGAGAGACCCTTGCTGGATCCTCCGTGCTCCTACCTAAGAGATCAAGATAAAGGCGGATGTTGGTTAGTGGGGTCCGTAGTTCATGGGAAACGTCGGATACAAATTGTGATTTTATTCTGTCCAGCTCTTTGAGGGCGCTGATGTCGTGTTGCACACCGACGTAGTTGATCACCTTACCAGACTCATCCAGTACAGGAGTGATCGTGAGTGCGGCATCGTATCGCGTTCCATCCTTGCGGGCATTAACAACTTCTCCACGCCAGGTACGTCCGCTAGTGATGGTTTCCCATATCTCGACGTAGAAGTCTTCCGAGTGATGTCCACTTCTGATGAGACGTGGTGTTTTTCCCAGGGCCTCCTCGGCCGAGAAGCCATTTAAACGCTCCCAACTCCGGTTGACATATTCAATCACCCCATTGGGGTCGGTCACCATCACCGCGTCACCGATGTTGGTCAATAGTGCATCCAGGCGATCACGTTCGGCTCGAAGAGCTGCTTCCAGCGACTTGCGTTCCGAGATGTCAAACACTAGACCGGTAACTCCTTGTGGGTCGCCGGTTTCATCTATGATCAGACTAGAAGCAACGATGGCAGGGATGTGGCGACCGCTTTGGGTAACAAGTTCGACATCGTGAACCTCGCGAGCAGGACGCTTATTTTGTATACGCTCGTGGAAAAGGTCGAGTACCAATTGGTGGATTTCGGGAATGAAGCCCTCATAGCTCGTTACTGGCTTTCCGATGAGTTCCTCAGCCGAAATCTCCAACAAATTTCCGAAGGCTTGATTGACATAGGTAAAATTACCTTCCGTATCGATTTGCACAATACCGGCGAGTGATGTTTCAACGAGCGCTCTGTAATGAGCTTCGGAGAGCGCCAGTTCACGCGTCCGATCAGCTACCTCGACTTCCAGGCGTTGGGCCTGGGCTGCGATTTGGCTGTAAAGATCGGCATTCTCAATTGCCACCGCTGCTTGAGAAGCAAAAGCCGTGAGCAAATCTAAATCGGATGGCGTAAAAGGTCGATTGAAACCGAGCCGGCGTACAGTCATCACCCCCATGGTTCGTTGACGAACTTTAAGCGGAGCCAAAGCGAGGCATTCGGGCTCAAACCCGAGTGGGCCTTCAACATGATATCCTCGCGGATCCGAGAGGGGATCATTCTGGAGAACCGGTATACCATGCTCAGCTACATAGCCTGTGATGCCCTGACCGAATTCAAGTTCGATTTCCATAAGAGCTTCGGCCTCGGGGTCCAATGCCACTAGACAACGCAGGACCCCTTTCTCGGGATCGATCAGGTGGATGCGGCTTCCATCCGCCTCCAACAAGACTTTAGCTTGTTCTGCGATCATCTGAAGCACAGTCTCGTGATCAAGCAGCGCTGAGATCGATCGAGCGGTGCGGATCAGTGCTTGAGATTCCTCCGCACGCTGGGTAGCGTCTGTATAAAGACGGGCGTTTTTGATGGCAATCGCAGACATGCTTGCAATGGCTTGGGCAATCTCCACCGCTTCCTGGTTAAAGTGGCGTTTCGTGTCCAGAGTAAAAAGCCCTAATCCTCCGATGACATCATCACCTGCGATAAGTGGTACACCAAGAAAAGCATGGACGCCTGCCTCGATCCAAACGGGAATGGCACCAGGATGTTCGCGGTACTCATGTTGCAGGATGGTCTTCCGTTCTTCGATCAGCTGCCAGATGACGCCTTGACCACGAGAAGAAGGTCGCAAGCTAAGTTCTTCAGGAAGACCCATAATATAAGGAAAGCGGACGGTTTCCTCATCTGGATCGAGCAAGCCGATTGCACCAGCATCGGCACCGGTCACCTCCGCGGCGAGGGAGATCACACGCTCTAAGACCTCAGAAAGATCGAGCGCGCTGGCTAGAGCTTCAGCCACCTGATTTCGTAAGCGCTCTCGTTCTAAACTGTCCTCCATCTTCTTCTGGGTTCGGACGTGTCCAAGTGCAATGGAGATATGATCGGCTAAGGCCGTCGCCATAGGGATATCTGCTGAAGAAAGCCAGTTCGCAGTGAAGCTGATGGTCCCCAACGGGTGATCTGCAAGGATTAATGGGGCAATGATCGCAGGTTGTTCAGTTCCAAGAACATGCATGATCCGTGACATTAAANNAAAGGATGTAGGTTCTTGGGGAGGATCTGATAGATCGTGGTGGTCTGGTCCGTTGTAAAGAGGGCTTCACCTGTGGAAAGGACTTCGCGAAAGATGTCGACTTCTTGTGGGTCGAAGCGAAAGCCTGCGATCTGCAATCCGGTAAGCCTTCGTAGCACGTTTTCCGCGGAAAGGCTAATTGGACGAGTTTGGATCTCCAATTCACCCTCAGGCGTCAACAATGCTAATGTCCCTCTTAACTTTAAGCGTCGCAGCTCCTCCGTCACAGCTCGGAAAACATCACTTTCGCTCGAAGCTGCCTTGCTTGCAACCCCGGCAGCGGCGCGCATGGCTGAGGCCCACATCGACTCGATCTCGGGTCGGCGCTGTATATCCTCAGTCTTACGAATTTTCCCCATTAAGGCTACCTTCGAGGTAGTGTATCACGGAACGATTTTTGCCACAGATAAAGGAAGTTGCAAGGGAAAGGCCAGAGGGAGTGAATAAGTTTCCGGGCGAGGTTTTCTCTTATCGAGAGTGATTTTCCATCTCACTTCTTTGGTGAATGTGGAGCAGGGGGTGTTGGCATTCATTGGATCTCCTCTCGCTCTTGACAACCTAGTCAAATCGTGATAGAGTACTCTATATAATAGAGTTCTCTGCGCTCAGTGAAGAGGCTTAGACCTTGCCCGGAATGTGGAGGAAAGCAGAATGGATGTCTCACAACAGGAAGCCCAGGAATCCTTACAAGCCATCCAAGAGGTCGCTGCTCACATGCGGAGAAACGTCGCCCGTTCCGGATCCCCCTATTTCATGGTCCTATGGGGGGCGATCTGGTTTCTGGGCTTCCTCACCAGTCATTTCATACACGCAGATTACCAAGGTTGGGTTTGGCTGACATTGGTATCCCTAGGAACCATCTCCTCAGCATACCTTGGCTATCGTTTCAGATCAAAAGTGCGGTCACAAATCGATATTCGTTTCACCTATCTTTGGCTGGCTATCATGGCATATAGCGGGATCTGGATGTGGCTGGCACAGCCCAGAACTGGGGAACAAGCTTCCGTGCTCATCACTAGTTTCATCATGTTTGCCTATGTGGTCATTGGATTGTGGATGGAGCGTGTGGCGGCGTGGGTGGGCTTAACCGTGACCGCTTTTGCCATTCTGGTCTATGCCCTCATCCCTGAGTACTACTTCCTTTGCATGGCGTTTCTTGGAGGAGGCACCCTAATGCTCAGCGGTTTCTATATCCTTCGCAAGTGGAAGTGAGCGTGGTCTTATCATCGAGGTCTATGCCGTGGCGAAGTTAAATGAACTTATCCACCAACCAGTTCGATTGAGGATCATGGCAGCCCTCATTTCCGTGGAGGACGACGCTCAGTTGGAGTTTACCTATCTGCGTGATTTGCTCAAACTCACCGACGGTAATTTAGGAGCACACCTACGCAAACTGGAAGAAGCAGGTTACGTTCAATTGATTAAAACATTCGTCGCGCGCAAACCACGAACCTATGTCGTTGTTACCTCCCAGGGACAGCGAGCTTTTGAAGAACATGTCGCAGCATTGGAAGCCATCGTCCATGCAGGTGAGGTTTAGGAGAGTGATAATGATGAAGTGGTCCCGGGATGGAACAAGCGATTGATCTCGGTTGATCATTCATCCGAGTGCGATAGATTTGGGCAATTTCTAGCAAGCTTTAAGGAGAAACAAATGTCTGTCATGATTGAGGTCAGCGGATTGCATAAAAGCTATGATGGTGTCGTCGCAGTAAACGATGTTTCCTTTGAGGTTCACGAAGGTGAAATCTTTGGCATGGTGGGCCCAAACGGCGCAGGTAAGACGACGACAATCGAATGTATCGAAGGCTTGCGCCAACGTGACAGCGGAAGTGTCAACCTTTTTGGGGTAGACCCAGATGTATCGCGCTCAGACATCGCAGAACGAATCGGTATTCAGCTCCAGGAATCTGCACTTCCGGCGCGAATACGCGTGCGAGAAGCCATGTCACTCTTCGGATCATTCTACGCGTCACAAGCCGACAGCGGGGAATTGCTTGATCGTCTGGGTTTGGCTGAAAAACGATCGACACCCTTCTCAAAGCTCTCCGGAGGGCAGAAGCAACGCCTTTTCATCGCCTTGGCGCTTATCAACCGGCCAGAGGTGGTCTTTTTCGACGAGTTGACCACCGGGCTTGACCCCCAAGCACGGCGTGCGATGTGGGATCTGGTGAGGCAAATCCGGGACGAGGGTCGAACCGTCTTCCTCACTACCCACTTCATGGAGGAAGCCGAGCGGCTATGCGATCGAGTATTGATCCTCGATCATGGCAAGATCGTCGCTCTCGATACTCCAGATGAATTGATCCGATCCCTGGGAGTGGGGAAACGTATCGTCTTGACCCTTCCCGATGCTCCAGAGGAATTGCCTTTGTCCGACCTTCCCCAAGTTGATCGAATTGAGCGTAGTAGCGATCGGGTCGTGGTTTATGGCCACGGTGAACGATTCGCTGGACCAGTGATCACTGCGTTGGAGCACGCCGGGATCGATTTTCTAAATGTGCGCACCGAACAACCCAATTTAGACGATGTTTTCTTGGCGCTTACGGGCCGGGAGATGCGGGAGTAAGATGATGAGAGGCCTAATGCAACTTACCGTGATGAACTTTAAACTCTACCTGCGGGAGCCGATCGCGACTTTCTTCACCTTGGCGTTTCCACCCTTGCTGGTTCTGCTCTTCGGTGCCATGTATGGCAATGATCCCTCCGCACTTTACGGGGGCTATGGGACGATGGACATCACCATGCCCGCCTATACTGCGCTCATCCTTGGAACGATCGGATTGCTCGGCGTTCCCATCACCACGAGCGGATATCGCGAACAGGGCGTGTTGCGTCGCTACCGCGCGACGCCCATGCGCCCCCTCATTTACATCGCATCTGATTTGCTGACCAATCTGACCATGACTTTACTTGGAATGGCTATTTTGATCGGTGTGGGTTGGGCGCTTTACAAGGTGCGATTTGAGGGTCAAGTTTTCAGTGTGCTCATCGCTGTGATCTTCGGAGGGTTGGCGATGTTCTCCGTAGGATACCTAATCGCCAGCCTTGCGCCGGGGGCTCGGACGGCCCAGGTTATCGGGATGGTGATCTTTTACCCGATGATGTTTCTTTCCGGAGCCAGTGTCCCGCTTGAGGTCATGCCGGAGGGTGTGAGACGAATTTCCGATTTCCTTCCCTTGACCCACGTGGTAACCTTGTTACGTTGTTTATGGTTTGGTGAGGGGTGGGGAGATCACCTCACCGAAGTTGTTGTGCTAGGTGGCATCCTAGTCGTGGGCGCTGGATTGGCGGCACGTTTCTTCCGTTGGGAGTGATTTCCAATCCTGCCTCCATTGGAACTGATAATGGGTCGCTGACCATTATGGTAATTGACCCCGAGCTACATCGTCCTTTATTTTCACCTTGACGCCTCATGAGGAAAGCGATGCTCCCCTCAACAGGTCAAGCTTCCCAAGACGAACGCCTCCTTGCAGCCGTGGCGCATGGTGCGGCATTGCTTCCGTTCTTCGGCATTATCGTGCCTTTATATATCTGGATCACACAGAAAGATTGGTCGAAGTGTGTCCGTTTCCATGCGATCCAAGCTCTTATCCACCAGATGGTCATGCCTGCTGCCACCTTGGCAGTATATCTGCTGGGGGTCTGGGGCTTCTATGGCATGCTAGTGGGCAGATTACCTGACGGTCCACATAGCGCGCTTCCAACCGGGATGCTCGTACTGCGATGCATCTTGGTGAGCGGCGTGCTTGGTGGTTGGGCGCTTACGGTCACCCTTGGTTTGGTGGGTATGTCACGCACGCTCGCTGGCCGTGATTTCCTCTATCCATTCATCGGCCGCTGGTTGGCCGCACACCTCGATGAAGGCAACATCACCTGAGTTCAATGCGATCTCACCACATGGAATAATTTCCTAACACCCCCAAAATATCGTTTTAGCACTTAGTCAGCTCCCTTGTTCAACTTCACGCGTGCATATGGGGAGTCTATGAGCTCTACTTTTGCTGTGCCCTGAGCCATTCAGGAAACCCAGAACAGTCCCAACAAAAGGAGGCGGGTGTGGAATTTGCATACTCTACATTCATCCTCACGTTACCGTGAGATGGTCGACCGGTCTCCTGATCCCGAATCCCATGTCCCCGATCCCTACAAATTTCCACCTTTACACTCACCTGTGAAGCGATTAAACTCCTGCACGATAGGATTCATGGTAGGTAAGTTGATGTCCTTGTTGGCAAACTGGCGGGAGGTCATTAATACCGCCAACCTTTCGCCCGATAAAGAGATGGATCCCGTCAGCCGCTGGTTGATCATCACTCGGGCTGCTGTATTCTCGATGACAGCCACTTCAGGGTTGATCGGCGGTCTGCTGGCGGCGGCGATGGTGACGCAAGTGAACTGGCTGAATTTCGCTTTGGCTGTGATCGGGCTTGTGATCGCTCACGCGTCAAACAATATGATCAACGATTACTTCGATCTTGAAAGCGGTGTGGATACCGATGAGTACGCCCGTGCTCAATACGCACCCCACCCTGTGCTGAGCGGATTGATTTCCAAGCGAGGGCTGCAAAACGCTGTCCTCATCGTCAATCTAATTGATGCCGTGATCTTGCTCTATTTTGTATTGACCGTAGGCTGGCCCGTGATCCTATTCGCAGTACTGGGTCTGTTCATTAGTGTATTCTACGTAGCACCACCCATAAAACTAAAACACCGTGGTTTGGGAGAACCCGGGGTGTTTTTGGTCTGGGGCCCTCTGATGATTGGTGGCACATACTACGTGACCGCGGGCGCACTTCCCCCTCCCGGTGTGTGGCTAGCATGTGTGCCTTATGCCCTGGTAGTCACGACGGTGCTCATCGGTAAGCATATCGACAAAATTGAAGCCGACCGCGTGAAAGGCATCCGCACGCTACCCGTGATCTTCGGCGAACAATCGTCTTTGTGGTTGAATTTGGGGATGATGGTGGGCTATTACCTCGTGATTTTGGCCCTCGTCCTCACCGGATCACTCGGTCTATGGGTGCTCTTGGTAGTATTCGCCGTTCCGCGTTTGTGGCAGGTATTAAAGATTTATCGTGAGCCACGCCCATCTGAACCACCACCGGATTATCCCGTTTGGCCGCTGTGGTTTGTCTCTGCAGCCTTCTACCACAACAAGTTAGCCGGTGGCTTGTTCGTATTGGGTCTGATTCTAAATTTGATCATCCCGCTGACACTCTAGTGGATCTGGGCTACTCATTTAGCGAACCAAGTAGAAACCAAAAGGATCTGATATAGAAATTGGGGATCAGGGGAATGGCTACCTGATCCCACTTTCTTTGAATACTACTTTCTTGATTAAGAAGTGCAGGTCAGGATCACAGCGATCACTTCTGGTCCATCAGTAGTTTGATGTATTGAGCCCGCTCGAATATGAACGGATCGTCGACTTCCCTCTGACTCATCTTCCCACGGAAGCTCTCCAAAGTATCGTGGCCCCGTTCGTCCATCCATCCTTCGAGTTCACGCAACATGGTGGAGAGATAGGGGATTCCGTTCTTGAGTAATGCGGAAGCTGTTTGAACGACGGTCGCTCCCGCGAGGAACGCCTTGGCCGCATCAAAACCCGAATGGACGCCTGTGTTCAATGCCAAGTCGGCGTTGATACGCCCATAAAGTATGGCCGTCCAACGAAGGGGAAGCTTCATCTCTTCTGGCGTACTAAAGATCATTTCGTTTTTCAGGGTTTCGGTTTCGACATCGATATCAGGCTGCAAGAAACGGTTGAAGAGAACCAAAGCTTCAACACCGCGTGTGTCCAATTCTGCAGCGACGTTGGCTATCGAGGTGTAATACGGGCTGAGCTTAACCGCTACAGGAATATGGACCTCTCCTTTGACCGCGTCAACGATCTGATATAAAGCGCGCTCAATGTCCGCTCCATTCTGATCCGGGTCACTGGCTACAGCGTAAACGTTGATTTCAAGACCATCGACTCCCGTCGATTCCAGTTGCTTGGCGTACTTCGTCCAGGCGCCCGGGGACGTCGCGTTCAGGCTGGCGATCAGAGGCATTTTGACCTCAGCCCTGGTCTTCTCGATCCACATCAGATGTTCATTGGCTTCGCCGTGTTGAAGTTGAGGAAAATAAGTGAGCGCCTCGGAGAAACTCTCGGCACCCACAGCGAGTTCATCATCCATTTTAAGTGCATCGAACATGATTTGTTCTTCAAAAAGCGAACGGATGACAAGTGCCCCTGCCCCAGCTTGTTCTGCGGTCTTAATGCGGTCGATCTTGCTCGAGATCGAACTTGCCGCCACAATAAGAGGCGTCTGAAGGGGGATGCCCATATAGATCGTTTCTAGACCAGCCATGATGCCTCCCTCGGGAACCCAACGCGGTGGATTAAGGATAACAAAGATTCATCCAGGGGGAATAGTGATAGGTGTCCCCTGCTATACAATGCCCTTTTACACTGTCCCGGTTGGGTAAAGAATCCTAGACTTTAATGTTGATCGCCATGAAAATATATCATAGCTCGATACGTGAGCTCGCGTGTGTGTTGGTAAGGTGAAAGGAGCGAACGATGACTAACAAGAAACCCGAGCGAAAATTAAGGCCCTATGACGGGAACGCAGCGGCAGCCCATGTGGGGTACGCGACCAATGAGGTGATCGCCATCTATCCGATCACGCCCTCCTCTCCGATGGGTGAGATCGCAGATGAAAAAGCTGCTCTCGGTGAACCGAACATCTGGGGGACTATCCCGATCGTCGTCGAAATGCAGTCTGAAGGCGGCGCAGCCGGTGCAGTCCATGGGGCATTGACAACCGGTGCACTCACTACCACTTTCACCGCTTCTCAAGGATTGCTATTGATGCTTCCTAATATGTTCAAGATCGCCGGGGAGTTGACACCAGCGGTGTTCCATATCGCCGCCCGGTCCGTTGCTGCCCAAGCATTGTCGATCTTTGGCGACCACAGCGATGTGATGGCCGCACGCTCGACTGGTTGGGCGTTAATGTCATCCAACAACGTACAAGAGGTCATGGATTTTGCATTGATCGCTCAAGCGGCCTCACTGGAAGCACGAGTGCCGTTCTTGCACTTCTTCGATGGCTTCCGTACTTCTCATGAAATCCAGAAGATCGAAGAGCTGACTTACGATGACATGCGGGCGATGATCGATGATGAGCTCGTAACCGCTCACCGCATGCGAGGACTTTCGCCCGATCGTCCCTCAATCCGGGGCACGGCTCAGAATCCGGATGTGTTTTTCGCTGCTCGTGAGACAGTCAACCCTTACTACTTGAATGCTCCCAAGATCGTACAACGAGCGATGGACCGCTTCGCTGAGATCGCAGGTCGTCAGTACCATCTCTTCGACTATAGCGGAGCTGCGGATGCGGAGCGGGTGGTGGTGATGATGGGCTCAGGCGCAGAAACGATGCATGAGGTCGTTGATTACCTGAACGGTCAAGGAGAGAAGGTCGGACTTGTCAAGGTCCGCCTCTACCGTCCCTTCGATGGTATGGCATTGGTTGAGGCTTTACCGAAAACCGTACAGTCAATCGCAGTCCTTGATCGCACCAAAGAGCCAGGAGCAGCGGGCGAACCTTTATACCTCGATGTGCAAAACGCCATCGCTGAAGCCGTTGCAGACGGACGTATTGACCGGAGCGCTATGCCCCTGGTGGTTGGCGGTCGCTACGGTTTAGGCTCCAGAGAGTTCAACCCTGGAATGGCTAAATCCGTCATCGACAACCTAGCCGTTGATAAACCGAAGAACCACTTTACGGTCGGTATCTTTGATGATCTCACAAACAGCAACCTGCCT
>JABAOF010011521.1_pt1 | contig 36499 bp, 33 predicted proteins | sample 7062171 | NCBI WGS metagenome assembly JABAOF01 (sample SAMN14538628, study PRJNA623070) | marine sediment metagenome | biome: marine biome [ENVO:00000428]; feature: marine pelagic biome [ENVO:01000023]; material: deep marine sediment [ENVO:00002113] | place: India: Gulf of Khambhat ...
CAATCCGTGTAATGCACCCAAGGACGAGCCTGGATTTCTCGTCAGTCACCTGTTGCAGCTTGTAAGCAATCCGGGCTAACGAAACAACATGCCCGCATATCCGACAACCCGGCTGGTATCGCCCGACACGTCCGCGCTGGTGCCGTAGGCGACTTCCTCACACGTTTGCAGTTGGCCCAGCTGGCGGAGCGTATCCAGAGCGATGACGGCCGGCAGGACACCACACATACTAATTTGCTCGCGACGGACCGTTTCGTACAGCTTGCCGGCGTCCATGGTTTTCAAGGCGTCGATGGCCAGCCGGTCCCGTCGCCGATTTTCCTGGTCGCTGGCAAAATGGTTCATGTCGCTGGAGATCAGCAGGAGGGGCCGTGGTTCCTGGACCTGCAGCGCCGTGGCCAGATCTGCGGCGAACGCCTGACATTGCTCGAAATCGGCCGGGCCAATCGCCACGCCGACGATTCGGGTTTGGGGTGCCAGCCGCGCCAGCAGCGGCAATTGGACCTCAATGGCGTGCTCACCGCGGTGAGCCGCGGCATCCAGCTGCCAGCCGGCCACTTTGTTGGCCAGCAGTTCAGCCAGCTGGACGTCGGACGGCAGCGTGGCTCCGGGAATGGCCCACGAGTCGTGCGGTGCAATTGCGTACGTGGCACCGTGGGGCGTGTGTTTGGGACAAAGGATGATTGTCGTGTCGGGAAATCGGATCCGCCGCAAGACGGTGGCGGCAATCCGTCCTGAGTAGATCAGTCCCGCATGGGGGACCAGGGCTGCGTTCCAGCTGTCCGGATTCGCCGGGCCGTCGCGGGTCAGGTCATCCAGCATTGTTTGCAGTTGGTCCGGGGTGCCGGGGTAAAAGGTGCCTGCCACGGCGGGTGGCCGCCGGCTGGTGCTGCCTGCCGTTTGTGGTCCGTTGCGGACGAGGATTTGTTTTTCGGTCGACTGGCAAGCCGCGCTGAAGACCGCCGTGTTGGGCACGCGGTTCGCCTGGGCGGCTTGGGCCGTCTGTTCCAGCAATTTTTGGCTGTCCAGCTGGGGATGGAATTGCCAGGCCAGCCAGTCGCCGGCCTGCACGATCAGGGCACGGCGGTCCGGAACCGCACCGCGGAGATCGGAGTCGTCGACCGGGCCGTGCATGGCGGGATCCGTGAGGATCGTCAGCCCGATGCGGTTGTCAAGAGTCGAATCCGCCGCGCTACCCTTGACCAGCAGCCGCGCTGCCGCCTGGGTAAGTTGCAACAGGGTGGCTTGCAGAGGGATGGCCGGGCGGAGCGACAGTTGAGCGACGTGGAGGGGTTGGTCGTCGCCGTGGGGGTACATGGTAATTGCCGCTCCATGGACCATCCCGTCGGGGCAGTCGGGCAGGTAATAGCTGGGCGTTGCGCCGCGCTGGTGAGCTGCGATGTTGCGCCGACAATGTTCTCGCAACTGCCCCAGCTGCTGGTCGTCGATCGGCGGGGCTGGCGGTTGAGGAAAACTCGCCAGCAGGGGTGTGGAAAACGGGCCCTCGATCAAGCAGGTTTCAAACGTCAAAAGTTCCGTGTCGTCTTCGGTCCAGGCAGTCGGTGGCAAGCCCGCTTTGCGGCACACTTGCTCCAGAAACTGCTGGGCCGACAATTGGTGTTCGCTGGCCACATTGGGCAACAGCAGGCCGGCCGCCTTTCCTTGCCGGATTTGCAGGCCGTGCCGTCCGATTTCGACTTGGGACCCGCGGGCCGTGCCGCGGGCGGCGACCTTCCGAAACCCGTACAGCAACGATACGTCCAGATCCAAAAAAGGGAGCTCCGTGCTGGATACCGGCGGCAGCCGGACGTCCTCCCGCGCGGTGCGATTCGCCGACTTTTGCACAGCCTCCTGCAGCGGCATCTCGCCCCCCAGCACGCCACAGCACCCCCGGAGGCGTCCTTGTCGTTTGAGCGTCACGAAGGCCCCCGTCACGGGCAGGTCGGCCGAATCCCCCAGTTCGGGCGCGGCGGTAGCCGCTTCGCGCTGGTAAACCGCTCGGGCGACCTGGAAGCAAGCGGCCTGGTGGATTTTCTGCCGCTGTTGGTCGTTTAGCGCCGGCCGGCTGGTGGCCGTTGAAGGGACAGGGGGCCCAGCGGGCGGTTTGTTTTCGGGGGGGGTAGCCATTGCGAGATTTCCTTTCGTGGTCGTTGCCCCGCGGTCGGCCTGATAGGGTTCGATGCGGACTGGCAACCGCCGCCGCCCCCAGCTGCCCGGCGCTTCGGCAAACCGACCCGGACCGGAATGGGCGTGTCACAAAACGCACAGCGATCATGGTTCAAATGGTAAGCTCCCAGTTCGTGCCAATCACGTTCGATGATCAGCTTGCCGCAATGATGGCAATAGGTGCTGTCGTGCTGGCGGTCATGCACATTGCCCACGTAGGCGTACTTGATGCCTTGTTGACCGGCGATCTGGTGAGCGACCAGCAACGTCTCGGCTGGCGTGGCGGGCCGGTCCTGCAGGCGAAAATCGGGATGAAAGGCCGTAAAGTGGACCGGCACCTGGTCGCCCAGGTTTTCCAAGACCCAATCGCACATTCGACGTAGCTCGTCCGGCGAATCGTTCGCGCGGGGGATAATCAAATTGGTGATTTCCAGCCAGACGTCGGTCTCCTCTTTCAGCCAGCGAAGGGTTTCCAGTACCGGTTGCAGGTGCGAGAGGGTCAGTTGCTGGTAAAACTGTTCGGTAAACGCCTTGAGATCCACATTGGCCGCATCCATTACCTCGAAGAAAGGCTGGCGGGCCGCGGGAGTGATATAGCCGGCGGTGACGGCCACGGTCTGGATGCCGCGGGCGTGGCAGGCGTGGGCCGTATCGATGGCGTACTCGGCCCAGATGACCGGGTCGTTGTAAGTAAAGGCAACGCTGCGGCAACCCAAGTTTGCGGCGGCCGCAGCAATGGCTTCGGGCGAGGCCTGATTGCTGAGCCGGGCGATTTCGCGCGACTTGGAGATGTCCCAGTTCTGGCAGAACTTGCAGGCCAGATTGCAGCCCGCGGTGCCGAAGGAGAGCACGGGGGTGCCGGGAAAGAAATGATTCAGCGGTTTCTTTTCGATCGGGTCGACGCAGAAGCCGGTGCTGCGGCCGTAGGTGCTGAGCACCATTTGGCCGTCGCGATTTTCGCGTACAAAGCAGAAGCCACGATCGCCCGGCTTGAGATGACATTCGCGAGGACAGAGATCGCAGACGATGCGATCGTCATCGCTGTGGGTGTGCCACCAGCCGCCCGCCTTGGCGCCGTCACCAAAGCGTTCTTGCTCAGGCGGAAGAAGTACAACACGCGACATGAACCGGTTTGCAGAAGAAGGAGTGAGGAGGAAACGGGAAAACCTCAGGCTTATTCTATGCATCCGGACCGGATGGGTCAGCGGCGGGGTCCTCGTCTTGTGGCGGCCGCTGCCGTTGGACCCGCTGCTGGAACTGCTGATAAGTAGCATTCAGCGACTCGACCACGCGGGGCACCTGCGGAGCGGCCAGGTAGACACGGGTCGAGACGGCCGGATGCGGATACATGTTGGTCAGAAAATCGAGCTTGAATTCGGACGCGCCGTGGGAGATCATCAGGCCGTTGGCGTAAGTGCCGGCCAACATTTCGTCCGGTAGTTTTAATTCGTCGTACAGCTCCTGCACGGTCGGACGCTTCTGGGATTCGTTCCGTGGCAGTTCCGGCGGCGGCCCGAACTTCTGCTGGTACATGTCCAGGTTCTTGCGCAGCGCTTCGATGACTTGCGGCAGGACGGCGTGCGGCAAAACGACGCGGGCCACAATCCTGGCCGGCGGCGAAAGATTTTGGACGAAATCCAGCACAAATTCCGTGGCCCCGGTCATCAAGATTACCCCCGTGCTGAACACCCCGGATCCAACTTTTTCCGGGACACGAGCGGAAAGGTGCTTTGCGCGGACTTGCTGGCTGTCCCCGCTGTCTTCAGGTGGTGAATCGGAGGTCGACATGGCTAATGCTAAGGTAGCTGGATTTGCTCACGATATCCAGTCCAACGGGATCCAGTCCCATGGGATCCCGTCCCACGGGCCCGTTGGCTCAACCGAAAGCGCCGGCTGCCGTCATAGTTGAAAGGACCGCTACCAGTTTATAATACGGATCGTCTCGTTGTGTACCCGCTGTGGCCGCCATGGAAAACTCCTCCCTTTGATGCCACTCTTCGCTCGACAACTGATCATCCTTGCTGGGTCATCCACGCTGCTGAACCTTTTGGCTGCGGCGGCCCCCGCAGCCACCCCGCCCGCCGGCTCGCGGCTGCGAATCGTGACCTTCAATGCCCAGTGCCTGGCAGCGCCGGATACCCGCGATACGAGGTTGCCCCGATTTCGCTGGGAGATCGCTCGTCGCCGCCACGTCGAACAGGTGGCTCATCTGGTGGAGGTGCTGGAACCGGATGTCCTGGCGCTGCAGGAGGTCACTTCCCAGCCGGCCATCGACCTGTTGCTGCAGGTGCTGGCCGCCAAAGGGCTGGACCGCTACGCCGGTTATCATGCCGAATCGCAAGACAAATTTGCCGGCTTCGACATTGCTTTCGTTTCCCGATTTAAACCGGACTTGGTTGGCGGGCAACCGCTGCGAATGCTGTCTTCTCCCTCTGGCGACACAACCTGGCGGGAAAGTTTTTCTTTTACTGACGAAAATGGGCGCGAGGTCCGGCGGGATACGGCACTCACAAGGCATGCTCTGTTTTACTTCGACGTGCACGGGTTAAAACTGGGGTTGTTGGGCCTGCATCTAAAGGCTGATCCCAGCGACGCTTACTCCAACGCGCGGAGGACCGCCGAAGCGCGCATCGCGCAACGGATTATCCAGCAGGAGATCGTCGCTCGTGGATACAAGCCAATTGTTCTGGGCGACCTGAATGACTATGATCCAGACGTGCCTGACCGTGATTCGAGGCGGAGTACGAAAACAAATGTGCTGAAACTTTTGAAAGATTATGACCCGGGCCAGGTGGGGGACGAGCTGGTGAATGCGGCCGAGCGTATTGTCCGCGTTGCAGACCGCTTTACCTCTCACTGGGACATCAACGAAAATTCCACTTCCGACGATGGCGACGTGTTCACGATGATTGATCACATCCTGCTCCACCAATCATTAGCCCCCAAGATCCGCAGGACGTTCGTCTGCCGGTTGAGTGACCTGAAAACGTCCGATCACTGGCCCGTGGTTGTCGATTTGAAGCTGCCCTAAGCGGTGGCGGCACTGTGCCATGTCCGATTCGATCGCTCGCTATATTGATCATGCCGTGCTGCATCCCACGCAAACGGAAGAGGATGTGCAAGCGGCCTGTCGGCTGGGTGCGGAATTGGAGGTTGCCAGCCTGTGCGTCAAACCGTACCTGGTGCCGCTGACTGCCGATTTACTGTCGGGCACTGCGGTGAAGGTGTCGACGGTGGTCAGCTTTCCACACGGTGCCTGCACGACCGCGCAAAAAGTGGCCGAGACCCACGATGCTTGTCGAGCGGGGGCGGTCGAACTGGATATGGTCGTCAACCTTGGGAAGGTCTTTGCCGGTCAGTGGGACTACGTGCGGGACGAGATCGCGGCGGTCGTCGCGGCGGCCGACCAGCATGGGGCGATTGTGAAGGTGATCCTGGAAACAGGATTGCTGGCGGACGATCGGCAGAAAGTCGAGCTTTGTCGCTGCTGCGAAACCGCCGGGGCGGCGTTCGTCAAGACGTCCACCGGTTTTGCTTACCTGCAGCAGCCGGATGGCACGGTCGTGGCCACGGGCGCCACGTTGGAGGACGTCGCCCTCATGCGGGCCAGCTGCTCGGCCAAGGTCGCCATCAAGGCCTCAGGCGGAATCCGCACCCTCCAAGCCGCTCGACAATTTATCCAACGAGGCGCCACCCGCCTGGGTACCAGTTCCACCAAAGCCCTTGTCGAACAAGAACGCGGAATATTGTCGGCGACGGCCGACCTGGGAAACGACTAACTTCCTGACCTGCCACACTCCCTTACCATGCTTGAACTTTACGACCAGATCCAAGCGGCTACGGCCTTCATCCGCTCGAAATGGCCCCACCCCCCCCGCGTGGGCATCATCCTGGGTACCGGCTTGGGCAGCCTCGCCGACCAGATCGATTTGGAGGCGGCGATCGAGTACGAAGACATCCCTCATTTTCCCCGTGCGACAGCGGCCAGCCATCGGGGGCGCCTCGTCTGCGGCTCGTTGCAAGGCCTGCGGGTCATGGCCATGGAGGGCCGGGTGCACGCCTATGAAGGTTATCCGTTGCAGCGGATCACGCTGCCGGTGCGGGTCATCAAGGAAATGGGCGCTCAACTGCTGATTATTTCCAATGCCGTCGGCGGCCTGAACCCAAACTACCATGCAGGCGACATCATGGTGATCGAGGACCATATCAACCTGATGAACGACAATCCACTGATCGGCATCAATGACGATCGCCTGGGTCCGCGGTTTCCCGATATGGCCGCGCCGTACGACCAGCCGCTGGTCGACGTGGCCCTGGAGGTTGCTCGCCGCGAAAACTTTGTCGCTCACCAAGGCATCCTCGTGGCGGTCACCGGCCCCAACCTGGAGACCCGCGCCGAATATCGCTTTCTGCGCCTGATCGGCGCCGACGCGGTCGGCATGTCGACGGTTCCCGAAGTGATTACCGCAGCCCACTGCAGCCTGCGAACGGTCGGGTTGTCGATCGTCACCGATATGTGCCTGCCTGACGCCCTGGAGGCGGTGGATATTGACCGCATCATCGCCACTGCCAACGCCGCCGAACCGAAACTGCGCGCGATCGTGTTGGGTTTGCTGGACCACGTGCGGAAGAACGAATGAGTCCAACGTGGAGCGCGGGAGGAGAGTGGGGAGCGGGGGACGGGTGAATGACCGGCCGTGAGACCTCTCAGCTCCGACCCTCCCCCCGCGCGCCCCACCAACCGCCATCGGCTTCGGGTCCATCGCTTTTGCCTGCCCAGATCGAAGAGTCCGCGTCATTTATTCAAGCGCGGTGGTCCAGGCCGCCGCGGGTGGGCATCATCCTCGGTAGCGGACTGGCGCGGCTGGCGGATGGCATGACCGACGCGGTGTACATGCCATACAAGGAGATACCCCATTTTCTCACAGCGACCGCGGTCGGTCACCAAGGGCGCCTGGTTTGCGGCTGTCTGGCCGGAGTCCCTGTGGTCGTCATGCAGGGACGCCTCCATGCCTATGAAGGCCATCCGGCCGAACGGATCGCTTTCCCCGTCCGCGTGATGAAACTGCTGGGAATTGAATTATTGATCGTCTCCAACGCCAGCGGGGGATTAAATCCGAATTTCCGGTCCGGTGACGTGATGGTTATCGAGGACCACCTGAACTTGATGGGCGTCAACCCTTTGATCGGTATCCATGACGATCGGCTTGGCCCCCCTTTTCCCGACATGTCGGCAGCGTACGATCAGGACTTACGCGACCGCGCCATGCAGATCGCGCGACGTGAAAACTTCACCGCCCACGTTGGCGTTTACGCCGCCATGCGGGGCCCCAACTTCGAGACTCGGGCCGAATATCGATTTTTGCGGCGGATGGGGGCCGACGTGGTTGGCATGTCGACCGTACCAGAAGTGATCGTGGCCGCTCACGCCGGTTTACCCGTGCTGGCCCTTTCGGTTGTGGCCAACCTCTGCCGCCCCGACGCCCCTGAGAAAACCAGCGGCGAGCAGGTTGTGGCCGTTGTGGAAGCAGCCGCGCCCAAACTAAAGGCGATTGTGTTGGGTGTCCTGGAGACTATGGGCTAGTGGTTCGGCCGACGTCGGTGGGTGCCCGTGTCGAACAATTTTCGTAAAGGCTGCGGAACCTATGGGGAAAATTGTTCTACAATGGGTTGCTCCCCATTGACCGATCACTGATCAGCGACCTTGACCTATGCTGCCTGCGGAGATCATTGCCAAGAAACGGGATGGCCAGTCCTTGACGGCTGAGGAAATCCGCGGGTTCATCCGCGGTTTTTCCGAGGGCTCGATCCCCGACTATCAAATGGCGGCCCTGGCGATGGCGATTTGCATTCGCGGCATGTCGCCGGACGAGACCGCCGTGCTGACCGCCGAGATGCTCTCTAGCGGGTCGAGTCTGGAGCGGTTTGACGACCCGCGGCCGCGGGTCGACAAACATTCCACCGGTGGCCTCGGCGATAAGGTCTCGCTGGTGCTCGCCCCCCTGCTGGCCTGCTGTGACCTGCTGGTGCCCATGATTTCCGGAAGGGGGCTGGGCGCGACGGGCGGGACGCTGGACAAGCTGGAGTCGATCCCTGGCTTTCGGACCGATTTGTCCAGCGACGAGATTCGGACCGTGACCCGTCAGGTTGGCTGCGTCATCACGGGCACAACGGCCGAGCTGGCCCCGGCCGACAAAAAATTGTACGCCTTACGCGATGTGACGGCGACCATCGAGTCGGTACCGCTGATCACGTCCAGTATTATGAGCAAGAAACTTGCTGAGAACCTGGATGCCTTGGCGCTGGATGTAAAATTTGGCCAGGCCAGCTTCATGAAGACGCGGGGCGAAGCCCGCCAGCTGGCCCGCCAGCTGATCCATGTAGGGACCAGCATGAACTTGCCAACCACCGCGCTGCTGACCGACATGAACCAGCCCCTGGGGCAGATGATTGGCAATGCCGTCGAGGTTGACGAGGCGGTGGCGACCTTGGAAGGTGACGGTCCGGCGGATCTGGTGGAACTGGTCTTGGCGCTGGGAGCCGAGCTGCTGGTCGGCGTGGGTAAGGAGCCGAACCGAGAAGAGGCGCTCAAACAACTGCGGGGCCATTTGGGATCGGGTCGAGCCCGGCAGAAGTTTGACCAGCTGGTACGGGCGCAAGGTGGAGATCCCGACGCGCCCCGCCCGGTGGCCACGGCCACCGACTGGCTCGCCGCAGAGCCTGGCTACGTGACTTCCATCGCAGCAGAACAGCTGGGCTGGCTGATCATCGAACTGGGAGGTGGCCGCCAAGTGATGACCGACAAAATTCGTCATGACGTGGGCGTTCAGCTGCTGGTCCGCGTGGGCGACCAAGTTTTCCAGGGGCAGCCGTTGTTGCGCCTCTTCGCCGATCCGGATGATCTGACAAGGGTGCAGCCAGGGCTTGAACGGATGGTCCAGATCGGCGAGAAACCGGTGCAGGTAGAAAAACTGATTCACCAGAGGCTGGCAAATGACGAGCCAGGGGAAGATGAGCCAGGGGAAACTGACGGTTGAGCGGCGGGAGGCGTTAAGCCAGGCCGCCGTGGACGCGCGACGGGCCGCGTACGCACCCTATTCCAACTACCCGGTCGGGGCCGCTCTGCTGACGGACTCCGGCGAGATATTTAAAGGCTGCAATGTGGAAAACGGGTCGCTGGGCCTGACGATCTGTGCCGAACGGGTGGCAGCCGCCGCTGCGGTCACCGCCGGCCAGCGGCAGTTTCTGGCCCTGGCCGTGGCCGCTGCCGGCGGAGCAACCCCCTGCGGTGGCTGCCGGCAGTTTCTGGCCGAATTCAGCCCAGAATTGCCGGTCCTGTTGGTCGACGTCCAGCAAAAAAACGCGGTGCGGGAGGTCCGGCTGAGCGACCTGTTGCCCCAACCCTATGGGTTGCAGCGGGGTTGAGCGAAGAGTGCGTGGAGGGAAGGTAGTGAGTGGCATTTTGCAGGGGGGGGCACGTCGCGGCGTGGTCGCGGTGATTGAACGTGACGGTTGTCTGCTGGTCATTCGCCGGTCCCAGCACGTGGTTGCGCCCGGTGCGCTCTGTTTTCCCGGCGGCGCGATCCAGCCTGGCGAATCGGAACCGGTCGCCCTGATCCGTGAATTGGACGAAGAATTGGGAGTAGCAATCCAGCCGTTGCGGCAGATCTGGCAGAGCGTGACGGACTGGAACGTGCAAATTTCCTGGTGGCACGCGCATCTACCGCCAGCGGAAGAGCTGCACCCGTGCCAGGCGGAGGTGGCGGCCGTGTACTGGATGACGATCGACGATTTACACGATCACGCAGATTTACTGTCAAGCAACCTCGACTTTCTTCAGGGTGTTCGCTCTGGTCAGATCGTGCTGACGTAGTCCCTTAGCGCAGATCGCTTTCTTCCAGAGCGGCGAGGTAGGGCAGGTTGCGGTATTCGTCTTGGTAGTCCAGCCCGTAGCCGACGACGAACTGGTCGGGGATTTCAAAACCGACGAAATCGGGTTCCATGTCGACCTCCTGGCGGCCCTTTTTACGCAGCAGGACGAGTGACTTGATTGAGCGCGGATTCAGGTCCTGCATCCGCTGGATGACCTGATGCAGCGTGTGCCCCGTGTCGAATATGTCGTCGACCAGGAGGACATCACGGTCGGTGATGTCCGGCATCAACTCGTCGTAGATCGTCAGCTCGCCGCGTAGCGTGGTGGCGCCATGATAACTGCGAGCCTGCAGGACGCCGACCCGCAGCGGCATCTCGATCAGCCGGATCAGATCTGCCAACAGAATCACACTGCCGGTCAGGATGCCGATGGTCGTCAGTGGCTGGTTCTGGTAGTGGGCGTTGATCTGGGCGGCGATCCGCCGCACACCGGCATGCAGTTCGTCTGCGGTCAGTACGGTTTTCATCAGCTTCGCGGGTTTCGTTTGGGGAAGTGGATCGTTGATGGGGTGGGTCCTTCAGACGAGCACGCCGGCGACACAGGCGGTCATGAAGGCGGCCAGGGTGCCGCCGATCATGGCCCGCAAGCCTAGCCGAGCCAGGTCGCCCCGCCGCTGGGGGGCGATGACGCCAATGCCCCCCAACTGGATTCCGATCGAGCCGAAATTGGCAAAGCCGCACAGGGCGTAGGTAAGGATGCGCACCGACCGTTCGCTCAGCGGGCTGGCCGCACCCGTATCGATCCAGCGGCTCAGTTTGTCATAAGCAATAAATTCGTTGGCGACCATCTTGATCCCCAACAGCTCGCCTGCCAAAAAACACTCATTTTTCGGAATCCCCATGATCCAGGCCAGCGGCCAGAAGAGGTAGCTCAACCCTCGTTCCAAGGACCACTCCCACTGTTGCCCCCAGAGGGAATTGATATAGCCGCCCATGGCCCCCAGCGCGGTGTTGAACAGGGCGATGAAAGCGAGAAAGGCGATCAACATGGCGCCGACGTTCAGTGCCAGTTTTAGCCCGTCGGCAGCCCCCTTGGCCGCGGCCTCGATCAGGTTCGCGTCCTTTTCTTCCACCTCCAGCTCGACATGGCCCATCGTCATCGAGTGCTCAGTTTCCGGCTGCATGACTTTGGCGATCAGCAGGGCGGCGGGGGCCGAGATAAAGGATGCCGTGACGAGGTGACCTGCCGGGATGCCCATCTGCACGTAGGCGGCCAGGACGCCTCCGGCAATCGTGGCAAATCCCCCCACCATCACCGCGTTCAATTCGGACATCGTCATGCGACCTACATAGGGGCGTATCGCCAGCGGGGCTTCGGTCTGCCCCACAAAAATATTCGCGGCGGCCGAAAGGCTCTCCGCACCGCTCGTCCCCAACGTCCGTTGCATGATCCAGGCAAAAAATGCCACCACCCGCTGCATGACACCCAGATAATAGAGGACGGTCATCAGTGCCGAAAAAAAGATGATTGTCGGCAGGACGCCAAACGCAAACGAGGTCAGCAGCTGCCGAGTGCGCGGAAAGTTTTTTTCACGAAACGCTTCCACCTCTGTCGCGATCGCGTAGGACACTTCTTTTTCCCACGAAGCATCGTCTAAATCAAACTCCCGTGTGGCGTCTCCTACCGTGATCTGCACGGTGCCTTCGCGACCTTTCAGGCGAGCGACGACGTCGCGGATCGGCTTGTCCAGGTTGTCGCGAATTCCCCGAAAATCGCATTTTACGCCATCCAACAATACGGGCACTTCGATCTCGGCGTTGGCCTCGAACATGAAAAGCGACCCCGCATCCGCGCTGCGGATTACCGTCGTAAAGAAATCCCCAATCCCTTTGAAGATCACCGCGCCGGGGGTCGTCTTGAGGATCAAGACTGCAAAGAAAAACTGCAACAGCAGCCCGCCGATGATGACGCGGAACTGAATTTTTCGCTTGTGCGAACTCATCAGCCACGCCAGGCCAATCATCACGAACAGGCCGCAAAAGCTGATCAGGCGTTCCATGGGGGCGAAGGGTGCGGTGTGAGTACGGAGTCGTGCGTCCTGCGCGTTCGGCAACTCAGGGGAACTTACGGACGATCGATCACGTCGCGGATGAAGGCGACTTCGGGTTTGTTGCCACCGGAGACCTCGCGGATCTGCAGATGTTCGGCCACGTAGCGTTGCGGTTTGCGCAGTTCCGGTACGCGGAAGTTGTCCCCCTTTTGCAGAATGGGGCGAAATTCAGGAATGCTGCCAAAGGCCCGCGCGCCGGCCGCTTGGCAGGGAAACCAGGTTCCCTGGCCGTTTTTGTCCTTCAGGTAAAACTCCGGATAGCAGTGGCCCGGTACCCAGACGGTTCGAGCGGGTATGTTTTGGACGCGGCACAGAGCGATAAACAGTGACGACAGTTCCTCGCAGTCCCCCTTGCCGTCGCGCAGGGCGGCGTAGGCTCCTTTGATCGGTCCCCGTTCGTATTTCACATGCTGCCGCACCCAGTCGTAGATCGCTTCGACTTTCTGCCAGTCCCCTTCCACGTCGGCGACCGCCTCCCGCGCCGCTTTGCGAATCTGGCTGCGTTGGGTCTCAATGTAGGGGCTGGCGTTGAGGAACGGTCGCACTTCCCGACTGGGCCGCGAGGGAATCGAATAGTCGTCGGTATTCTGCGGCGCCAAGATCGCTCGACGAGTCACCTCGTACACCACGACCGCCCGCGCCGTTTCCGTCGGGCCCAGCTGGGGGATCTGGACGACCATCCGACGAACCGTGGGACCCAGTTCTTCGATCCGGATGCTGCCGACTTGGGGCGAGGCTTGCTGGTCGACCTCGACCACCGTCTGTTCCGGCCAGGGTCGGGGTACCGGCGTCATCGCGGTCAGATCGATCAGAGGGCTGCCAGTGGCCTTGATGACCACGCCCACTTTCAGCCGCCGGGTCTGGGGTGGGCCGAGCCGCGCGGAGTGGCTGGCCGCCTCGTCCAGAAATTGCGCGGCGGCGCTACTGACGGCCAACGACAGGATTAACAAGCAAAAGACTGCGCGCACCGGAACGTCTCAAGAGCCTGAACGGGAAAACCGGGCAAACAGATCACCCCCGCCGGGCAAACGGATCACCCCTGCGTACCATCCTACCGGATAGCAAGTCGCTTTGACATGCGATTTTCGCTGCGAAAGGCGTGCGGAGCATCGGTTGGCTCGTCGGTCGAGGTCCCCGCCCTCCCGAGAATCCGCTCACCAGCTGACCAGCTGTCGAAAGGCAGACCGCCCGCTGCTCGCTGGCCGAACCGCGACGCCCGCGGCCGGGCCCGTGGAAAATTGTCAGCAGCTTGTTAGTTGCCGGGTGCTGGAGCCAGCGTGGGGGGGGCAGTGCTTCCTGCCGGCAGGCCGCCACGAACGGGGGGGCCGACAACCGTGCCACCGATCATGCCGCCGGAAACATATCCATCCCCGATCATGGTCGCCCCGGAACCGCAAGGGCCACATGGCGAACAACTCGATCCGCACCCCGGCCCGCTCCAGCCCATCCAAGGGCCACAGCAGCCCCTGCCCCAGCCGCAGCCAGACATAGCCAGTGGCAGAATCGCCAAAGTCATCAGCACGATAAGCTTTTTCATAGCCGAAATCTCCGCTATTGCAGTTTGCTTGACTCCGGCGAAACACGAGTCCAGACAACTCTACACCACGGCTGATGATGTGCAAATAAAACACATGTTTTTTATTTTCAACGGCTTCTGGTATGCTTGCGTCGCTCGAGCATCAGGAATCATTGTTACAATCGATGCAAACAGAACGCGATCGGGATCTCGCGGTGCGCAGGTTCAAAGGTGCGAAAGGGTTGAATTCAGGGAAGGTGGCTCGGGGGGTGGATCCGTCGCCCCCCGGCCGACTTCCCTTCGCAAGCCGTTGGTCCGCCGTGCTGCTGGTTTTCCTGGTCGGTCTCCTCTGGTCCGCCAGGGCTACCCTGGCGGATGGCCCTGGGTTCGAGCGGTCGGCGGATGAATTGTGGCTGGTCGATTGCCGTGCGCTGACCACCGTCCGCTCGGCGGCGGAACATATCGATCAGCGTTTCCGCACGTGGAGGTTCGCACGGGGCCAGGAGAAGTGGCAGGCAGTTCCTGAGCGAGACTACCTGCAGGCCGTGCAGATGGTCATGCCGACGTGCGTCTGGGTCCATGGCGACCGGGTGGATTGCGATCGGGCCTTCCAGATCGGCCGCGAGGTCTACCAACAGCTGGTAGGGGAGCAGGAAGACCTGCCACCGCTGCGATTTGTGATCTGGTCCTGGCCCACCACGCACCAACTGCGGGGCCGGCCGTTGAAGGATGCCCGCATGAAGGCCGCGCGGGCGGACGCCGCCGGCTACAGTTTGGGCTGGATGCTGAACCAGTTCCCGCCTGCCTCACCGGTTAGCCTGCTCGGTTTCAGTTTTGGCGCGCGAGTGGTCACCGGCGCGGTGCATGTGACCGCCGGGGGCCAGCTGGCCGGATACGAAATTCCCGGGCAGGACGATCGGCGGGCGACCGGTTACCAGGTGGTACTGATCGCGGCCGCCATGGGGAATAACTGGCTGGAGGCGGGGCAAAAATACGACCAGGCGTTTGTGCGAATCGATCGGTTACTGTTGCTTAATAATTGTCAGGACTGGGTGCTGAAGCGATATCACTTGCTGAAATGCGGTAACGGCTGCGAGGCGCTGGGCTATACGGGACTTGGCGCACCCGATTCCCTGGCCGATCACCGCGCCAGGATTTCCCAGGTGAACGCCGGTCCTTACATTGGCAAACAGCACCGTTGGGGACCTTACATCTACAGCGCGCCGCTGATGGGGAAAATGCGAGCCACCTTGCTTGGGCAATCGCCGGCACCTGTGGAGCTCCCGATGCACCAGCTGCCGACAGCGGCCGGTTCCCGGCCGCCGGGGAACGAAGTCACCGCTGTGCGCCCCACAGACGATTCGCCATAATGGGCGCGTGGATGAACCTCAGGCATATTTGACCGGCCGCTACGTTCCGCTCGGCCAGGCCACGATCGCCGTGAACGATACCGGATTCGTCCTGGGCGCGGCGGTGACCGAACAGCTGCGTACGTTTCAAGGCCGCTTGTTTCACCTGGAGGACCATCTGCGGCGTCTGCAACATTCGCTGGAGATTACGGGCATCCAGCCGGCGGAGACGATTCCGCAGATGGGGGAGATTGCCGAACATCTGGTGCAGACCAATTTTTCGTTGGTCGACCCGGCGGACGACTTGGGTTTGTCGATTTTTGTGACGCCGGGGCCCTATGCGACGCTGAACGAAGGCAGCGGTGGACCGGTATCTTTGGGGATGCACACGTATCGGCTGCCTTTTGGTTTATGGGCGGATCGATATCACACCGGCCAGGCTTTGATGGTGACGGATATCTTGCAAACGCCTTCTTCGTGCTGGCCGCCTGAACTGAAATGTCGTAGTCGCATGCATTATTTTCTGGCGGATCGCGCTGCGGCGGCTGCCGATCCGGGCGCTCGAGCGATCCTCTGCGACACCAGCGGGCACGTGCTGGAGGCGACGACTGCCAACCTGATGGCCTACTACGAAAAGGAAGGCTTCGTGACTCCGCCCCACGATCAAGTCTTACCCGGCATCAGCTGGTCCTCCCTGTTACAGATTGCCGATTCGCTGGGACTCTCTTTCCATGAACGGCCCTTGCTGCCGGCAGACGTGGCTGCGGCTGACGAAGTGATGTTAAGCAGCACGCCGTTTTGTCTGCTGCCGGTGACGCGCTGGAATCGAGCGGCGATTGGTGACGGGCAGCCGGGCCCCGTCTTTCGACGCTTGATCGCAGCCTGGTCCGATTTGGTCGGTGTGGACATCATGGGACAGGCGCGGCAGTTTGCCCGGCGTTAGGCGGGCCAAGAATGGCCCCCCGAGTTACGCCCGTGGTGAAAAGAATCGGTCGCCCAGTACCCAGGTGGCCGGTCACGGCGCGAGGGCCAGTTCCTTCAGGGCGTCCAGAGTGGCCAGGAGGTCGTCGCGCGACAGATCCTGCCAACCTTCGCTCTTTTGACGCAAGATCGCCAGTTTGAAAGAGTCAAAGGCAGCTGCAAGATCGTGGGGTAGTTCGGCCAGCTGAGCGAACGGTTGGACACGCGGGCCCGTTGCCGTGGCGGACGCTGCATCCACAGGCGAAAGTTCGCGCGCCGCCGACTGTTCGCCAAAGTCCGGCTCAAAGCTTTCCTCGCTGCCTGGGTCGCGGACCGTTCCCGTCCTGCCGGCGACGGTGCCACGTTCAGCGGCGGAGAAGTCGAGCACGATATCTTCATCGAAGTCGGCTGGGACAATGTCCTGTTGCCGCGGCTGCAGCTCGGGCGGACTGCCCAACGTCTCCCACCGCCGGTTGCGCATCTGAGCGACGGTCCAGCCGTTCTGGACCGCGCCTTCCAGCCACATTTCGGCGTCGGGCCAGTCGACAGCGCCCAGGAAGTGGCTCCAAAACAGGCCCTCGTATTCCGGCCAGACCTGACCAAAGCGATGGTAGACGCGGCGCAGCCGGCCGACATGTTGAGCGCTCACGCCACCCACACGGCGGCTCCACGCTTCGTCCGAATATTCGCTGGCCTCCGCACCAGAATCCTCCAACTGCTCGCGCCACTGGCAGATGATCTTGCCCTTCTCCCAGTTCGTCGTGCTGATTAACCGGTCCCACTGCGCGACAAAGGCTTCCGTGGTGGCCGCGACCGGTAACCCGCCGGCCTGGGACCGCCCTTTCTTCCCTGTGGTTTTGCTCATCGTTCCCTCGTTCTCTCCTCTTCCTGCTCGCGATTTGGACACCTTGCTGCTCACACCTAGTTTACCGCCTGGCCGCCGCCTGGGGTCCAGCCAGGTTGGACCAGGTCGGCCGGCGAACGGGTCCCCCGCTCCCCACAAGCGGACAATGGCCTTGGCTGGGAATCCGGACCGGGGCGAGTGCGGCGTGGATAAGTTGTCGACGATTGTCGACGGCTTAGGAGCTGCCGGCGGTCTCAGCCGCCTCGAAACCGCACGTTTTGTGTGTGCCGTCGCAGAAGGGACGGTTTTGCGACGCACCGCAGCGGCACAAGGCAATCGCCGGTTTGTCCGCGGCAATGGGGAACGTGTTGCCTTCATGATCCACGACGGTGACCGGGCCTTCCACGACAAACGGTCCATTTTGGCGACAACGGATCGTGACATGCGACATGATTTTTTCTCCGGGGGGCCTGGCCGTGCTGGGTTCCCAGGCCCTGGCCAGCGGCCTGGCCGGGTCCTGGGAAACGGATCGGCGCACAGTTTACCCCAGGCAGCTGATCGACGTAAGGGTACGAAGCCGCGTTCCCGCGGCGTGGGCGCGGAACCCGCCACGCAATCATCCGCAGCCGGGGGGGTGGGTTACTTTTCTACGTCTGCTTCTGCAGGTTCTGCTTCTGCAGCGGCCGGTAATTCGTCGGCGAGCCCTTGCCGCGCGGTGGGTTTGTCGCCATCTTCTCGCCCAGCAGTGTTGTCCAGGCGGAAGACCAGCAGAATCTTGTACTGCCTTGCTGGCGCGAATGTTTTATCTTTGGCCAGCTGGCCAGCTGGCCGTGGGAGAGGGGCGTCAAATCTGTCGACGGCCTTCGCCTTTTTGACGGCCGGACGGAGGGTCTCATCGCCGCGCGCGGCAATATCTTGCTGTAACGGCTGTATGTCGGCACCCTTAACCGCCGGGTGACGGGCAGTGGCGGACAGGCCGCGGCGCTGGATGTCACCTCGATCACGCTCGACGTGCACCCTCCCGGCCTGCCGGGTGGACTGACTCCCTTGGTTTTTCCTCCACGATTCCTCTTCACCGTCCTCTTCACCGCCGGACGCGGCGCCGTCCCTTTCCCCGTCGGCGAACTGCTCGTCGGCCGCGGCCGCGGGTGGGATGCGGTGGTCCGAGTCCGGTGGAGCGGTTACTTGGGGGGCGCTTTTTCGTTGCCCAAATGCCGGGGCGGACTTCGGCGGTGTGCCGTCGTCGGTCGGTGCGGCCGCGGCCTCTTCCAGCTCGTCTATTTCGGTTTTCTTTTCCCAGACTAACGGTCCGCCCTCACCGGCGGCCGCAGCTGCTTCCTTGTACCGGCTTTTGACCTGGGCCGCGGCTTGCGGGTCGGCCTCAGCCAGTTGGTCCGCCAAATCGAGCCCGGCATCCTGCCCCGCACGGGCCGGAAGGTTGGCCAGCATCTTGTCGAGCCGCCGGTTGGGGGTGGAGATGAATTGGATGGTTGCCGGTAGGGTCTGCAGTCCCGCCAGCGTCGCCAGAATCTGCTCGCCCGTCCCTTCCATTTCGTAGACAATCTCCACAGCATCCGATACTCGCTCGCTTTCTGCACGCTTCACGCCGGCCACCTGAGCGCCGCTTTTTTGGAGATAAAATTCCACAGCCAGCTGGCTTGACTCGTTGGCAGGCACTCTTTTCGCTTTGAAGTGGCGGCGGACGAAGGCATCGACATCGGCTGGGCTGGCTTGTCCGGTTGAGCGAAACAAGGCAATGCCATCGTGGTCGCTGGACGTGGTGGTAGCCAGGGGGGCGGCCGATTTCCGTTCCAAGAGGGATCGCGCTGGGCTGGCTGGCGGCCGGCTGGTTGGCGGTGGGCTGGCTGGGCCAGCCACCCTGCGGGCGTCCGCCAGGCTGAGCCCCGCCTTTGCGGACGGTACCGAACGGTCTGCCCAGTCCGCTGGTTTTTCAGCCTCGGTCAGCGGTTGCCCAAACGAGGGACGCGCTTCAAATTCCGCAGCGGCTGCCAGGCCTTTGGTTGGCAGCGCGGGGGTGTCGGCTGGGGTGGCGATCTGGGGGGCAAGGGCCTCCTGGGCTCTTTCCTCGCGGGGCCGCCCTGCCTGCAGGGGTATTGCCAGGTCCTCTACTTCGTGCTCGTTCTGCCGCCCTCCCTCCCGGTCGGCAACGGCCGCGCCGATTTCCAGGCGATCGGCGACCCTCGTTTCCTCTTTGGCTGTCAGCCGATCTTTTTTTTCCGTCGCGTCTACTGCTGCGGACGACCGGGCCTTATCCTCTTTGCGAGCCAGGGTGGCATCCGGCGGACGACCAGAGAAGACCATGATCAAGACGGCGGCCGCGACGGCCAGCGACGACCACAAAAGGGCTCGGCGAATCCCCCTCTCGGACGATCGATCGGATTCCTGCGGGGGAAGGGATGCGGGGGCGGACCGAAGCGGGTTCGCCTTGCCGGCGGACGGAGCGTCGGCTTTCTCAGCGATCTGCCGCAAAACGCGCTCGGAAAAATCGGCTTCCAGCCGATGGCGCGGCAACGACTTGATATCGGCGCGCAGCGCTTTTAACTCTGCCAGCAAATCACGAGCCTCACTGTTATCGGCCAGCAGTTGTTCCACCTGCTGGCGCTCAGCGGCCGTCAATTCACCGTCCAAGTAAGCACTGATCAATTCCTCAATATGCGTATCCATGGCACCTGACTATTCAGCCAACCTCTTCCTGCATCACTTTCCGCAACTCGTCCTTCAACTGCAATCGAGCGCGGTGCAGTCGGCTGCGGACGGTTCCGATCGGCAAATCCAGCATATCGGCAATCGTTTCGTACGAACAATCTTCCATTTCTCGCAATACCAATATGGTCCGATGTTCGTCGCTCAACGACGCCAAAGCCTGTTGCACTTGCGTCACTCGGTCATTTTGTTCCAGCACCGCCGTGGGTCCATCGTGAGGATCCGCCGGCTCACTACCGGTCGCTTCGCGGCTGCGTTCGATCGACACGGTTGGATTCCTCCGCCGGCGACAATGGCTGATGGCCAGGTTGATGGCGATCCGGTACAGCCAGGTATAAAACGCGCTGCTGCCGCGAAAGGTCTTTAGCTTGACAAACGCCTGCACGAATGCGTCCTGGACCACATCCCGCGCGTCTTCGGTCGATCCGGTGACCTGCACCACGGCGTGATACACGCGGTCCTGGTACCTGGTGACCAGCTGCCCGAAGGCCGTGGCCTGGCCAGCCAGCGTGGCCTCGATCAACTGGGCGTCGTCGCTCACAATCGCTCCGCTAGATAAGACGCGGCCCCACCTGAGTAAGTTCCCGCGGGCCCGGCCATCTTGCCGAAAAGCCGCCGGGGGACAGATATGGCCACATAATTACGCTTCGTCCCACGCTTGTCAAATTATTGCAGGCCAGCAGCTTACGATCGAGCGGCCCTGGCTGGCCGGCTGAGCACATAGGACCAGAGGGCGATGACGCCGAGCAGGAAGAGGATGCTGACATTCTGCGAAATGCTCATCCGCGTACCAAAAACCGGCAGCTCGTCACTGCGAATCATCTCCAGCACGAAACGCGTAATGGGGTAGAGTGTCAGCAGCAGAGCGAACACTTCGCCGTCGTGGCGGCGGCAGGGGTAGTAGGCGACCAGCAAGAAGCACAGCAAGAGGGCATTGATCGAGCTGTAGATTTGGGTGGGGTGTACCGGCGCGGTGCGGGAGGGCGGGGACCAGTTTAACAGTCTTTCCTGCCGATCGCGGGCAGTCACCAGCGTGATGACGCCGCCGGCATTGCCCGTCTGCAGACGTTGCCATACCTGTTCGACCGACGGGTTTTCCAGTTCGTCCAGCTGCACGATGCGGTCGCCGGCGGCCAGGCCGGATCGTTCCACGTCGGGCCGCACCCAGACAAGGACCGGCACCCGGCCGGCATCCTTCCCCTCCTCGCTGGTGGTGCTGGTCGCAGGGCCCACCAGAATGCCGTACCACAGGCCACGTTCCGCCTGTCGCTCGTAAGGCAGACTTCCCTGAGGAAAAGAAACGGCCCAGGGATAGTCGGTGATTCCACCAAAACAACACCCGTTGAACAGGCAGCCGATCCGTCCGAAAGCGAGTCCAAGTACGAGGCAGGGAGCCACCAGGTCGGCGACGGGCAGGAAGGACAGCCCCTGCCGGCGGACATGCCACACCATGGCCAGCGCGCCGCCGATCAGCGAACCATAGACCACCAGCCCTCCTCCGGGAATGTTGATCACCCGCAGCAGCGTACCGGCCAGGTCGAACGAGCCGTCTGGGTGCAGTTGCCGGTAAGAGGCTTGCCAATACTCGATGACGTGGAACAGACGAGCCCCCACGATGCCGGCGGCGAACATCCAGAATGCCAGCGAAAAAATAAAGTCCTCCGCCAGCCCGGCCTGACGGGCTCGGCGAACTGCCAGGCCGACCCCCGCCAGCACGCCCAGCAGCACCATCACTCCGTAACTGCGAATCGGCAGACCGTGATCCGGCTCGACCAACGCGGGCAAAACCAGCGCGATGGCGGCGGCGACCAGCAGGTAAACCGGCAGATTGCTCAAGGCGCCGCCCCAACCATGCCGCCGTGCCGACACGAACATTATGCCGAGGCAGAACAGCATCCAGACGGCCAAAATCAGGCCGAATCCGAAAAGTGGGATGCCGTCGACCGCTGGGGGTATGTGGAAGAGCGTGGAACGCATGGGGAAATTTCCGGCGTGTCTTGCACTACCTGCAGGACCAGCAAGTGGGTAGGGATAAGAAGAGCTACGATGCCTCCCTTTGCGGTCCGCGGGGCCGCCCCTCCCAGCCCTTTCGCATCAAGTCAGGGTGGTTGAATCATCCCGTTATCAATCAGCCGCGCTGGCCCAACCCGGACGGCCAGCAAAGCCAGCACGGGTCGGTCCATCGAGGAGACTGGTTGCAGGGTATCCGGATCGGCCAGGGCCACATAGTCAATACGCACATCGCCGGCTTGCTGGATCAATTCGCGCATACGACGCAAGACAACCTGGGGATCGCGCTGGCCCCCCGCGACCAGTTCTGCCGCCAACTGCAGGCTGCGCGAAAGGGACAGCGCCTGCTGGCGTTGTGGCGGCGACAGGTACCGGTTGCGAGAGCTTAATGCCAATCCGTCGGCATCGCGCACGGTGGGGCACATTTCCACCCGGATAGGAATATTCAAATCGGATACCATCCGCCGGATTACCAGCAGCTGCTGGTAATCCTTTTGGCCAAAAAAGGCCACATCGGCGGGGACCAGTTGAAAGAGTTTCAGCACGATTGTGGCCACCCCCTCAAAGTGTCCCGGACGGCAGCGGCCTTCCAGAGGCCGGGCCACCGCGCCCACCACCACCCGCGTATCGTAGCCAGCAGGATACATCAGCTCGACCGATGGAGCGAAGACCAGCACGTCCCGCGATACTGTTGCCAGGGCAGCCAGATCCGCCTCCAGATCGCGCGGGTATTTGCCAAAATCCTCGCCGGGGCCAAATTGTGTCGGATTGACAAAAATGGTGACCACCGTCAGATCGCACTTCGAAACGGACGCCTGGACCAGGCTTAAATGACCCTCGTGTAAAGCGCCCATGGTGGGCACCAGGCCGATTGAGCGGCCTTCACGCCGAGCGTTGAGGATCGCCAGCCGCATGGGGTCGGCCGTTTCCAGCAGCTGCGGCAATTGGGTCGAGCTATGAGACATCCCTTGAATTCTTGCAAACTGTTGAGCCGAACGGCAAGTGATACCGAGGGCCTGCTGACGGGTTCAACGCCGAATGGGCTCGAATTCCATCGCCAGCACGGCCGCCGTAACTTCCTCCACGGTCCGCTGCCAGGGAGAAATATCCAGCCGTAAGAGCGGTCCCGCATAGTGTTCTGCCGTCCAGCGCTGCAGGGATTGCTGCAGGCTGGCCAGCGTCTGGTGGTCGGGCCCATCTTCATTTTCGTGCGGCCGCGGTGGCTGGGGCTGGCCAGCAGCCCGCTGGTCTGGATCCACGGTTAACACCACCAATAGCGTGGGCTGGAGGGCTTCGTCGCGAGCCAGCTGCCAGGCCTGCCGCAATTGGGCACCCCTGGTCAAATCGGCCAACGCGTCGGCAAATGCCAGGGACTGGGGACACCAGAAGTCGCTGACCAGCCACCGCGAGGACTCTTTGGCCGAGTTGGAGGGCCTGGCGGCTTGTTGCAGCACGCCTTGGCGGCGGCGCATCAGCTCGATCGCCGCCCCTGCCGGGTCGTCGTCCCCGGGGCGAAAGAAGTCGTCTGGCTGATTTTCGGGGATCCCAGCGGCGACCCGCTGCACGTTCAGCCGCTGTTGGCCCACCAGTTGCTGAACAACCTCAGCGGCCAACCGCCTCTTGCCGGCTCCTGGCGGACCCGTGATGGCGATGTACCTGGTAGGCGTGGTGATGTGCCGCCACAATTTTTCCAGCGACCAGCCGATCAGCGGGTGGATCATTTCGCCGGCAATTTCGACGGCTGGCGCCAGGACGAAACTTCGCACCGCCATCCACGGATGGGGTACCGTCAGCTGCGAGGTGGCGATTTGCCGGTTGTCGTACAACAACAAGTCAAGATCGATCGAACGAGAAGCCCAGCGCGTACGGCGGTGGCGGCCCAGGCGGTTTTCTACCGCAAGCAGCTGCTGGTGCAGTGCCTCCGGCTCCAGCGAAGTCTCCAGCCGGATGACGGCGTTTAAAAACGCCTCCTGCCCGACCGGACCCCCCACGGCGGGCGTTTCGTAGAAATGGCTCCGCCGCAAAACGTCGATCTGCGGATGCCCAGCCAGTTGGTCGATCGCCTCGCCAAGTGTCAGACGGCGGTCGCCAAGATTGGAACCCAGGCCGACGAGACAGGTAGACATGGCGCCGGGTGCGTCCCTTCCGCAGGCGGCAAAGTGCCCGACGCCAAGCGTCAAAGTCCCGCGGCACGGGCGCTGATTTTAAATCGAGCCATTATTTGCAAAGTATGGGGGGGCATCCGAGCCACAGCAAAGCCGCCGACTTCTCCGTATACCGTCGCTCCCCATGAGTTTGGCGTCTCAATCCGTCGAGCGCAAAACAAGATTTGCAAAATAAAAATGTTACGAGCATACCCGGCAAGGGTAAACGGTCCTGGCAGGCCGGGACTGTCCACCGGTCGCGCGATCTCGTGTCAACTTGTCACCAGTCGCGAGCGGTATGTCGCTCGCGATACTAATGATTTGCTATTCCAGAACACCCTCAAGTATCTAGAAAGCTCCGCGTGGCAAGAACAGCCTGCTGATCCACCCATCGAACGCAAACAGCGAAGTCTGACGTAGACGCCCCATCGTGGTTTGTCGTGCGGTCACCACGGCTGATATGTCTTGCAAGGTAGAAAAACCCGAAGTCTTTCGCTACGCGAAGTTCCACCAGAAACGCATGGCGACATTTTCCGCCTTGAAAAATAAAAGTCAACCGACCCTCGACAAAAAAATTTAGAAAAATTTATTCGCGCCAGATGCAGGTCGGCACTTGACACATCCACATATCGACCCGCGATGAACTTCTCGCAAAAGTCGCCCGTGCTCTGCAGGAAAAGGGTGCTTTTCGGTGCATTATGCGGGCGAAAGGGGGGATCGCGGGGGGTGGGGGGAACACGAGCCACCACGCAAGGACCGTCAGTTTAGCCTGCGCTGATTGAGGGCAGGCAGTTGTTGACGTACTTGCCGCAAGCGTTGTAAATCGATTTTCGCCAGGATCACCGCTTCGTCGTCGGCCGCACGGGCCAGGATCTCTCCCCAGGGGTCGACGATCAGGGAATTCCCGTAAGTTTCCAGGTCCGGCGGATGACGTCCACACTGGTTGGCCCCAATCACGTACGCCTGGTTTTCGATCGCCCGCGCTCGGATTAATACTTCCCAGTGAGCGCGCCCGGTGACCCTGGTGAAAGCGGACGGCACAAAAAAGATCTCTCCCTGCTGGTCGGCCAGTCGGCGATAGAGTTCGGGAAATCGCAGGTCGTAACAAATCGAGAGGCCGAAGTTGCCCAGCGGGGTCGCAGCGGTGGTGACGGCATCGCCTGCTTGAATCCATCGCGATTCGTCGACGGTCACGCGACCCGGTAAATGGACGTCGAACAGGTGAATTTTGCGGTAGCGAGCTATCAGCTGGCCGTCGGGCCCAAACAAAAGCGACGTGTTGTAGGCGCGGCCGACTGCTTCGGACTGCTCGGCAATCGTGCCGGCCAAAAGGGTGATTTTCAGTCGAGCGGCCAACTGGCCCATCGCATCGGAAGTGGGGCCCGGTATCGATTCGGCGGCGGAGACGAGGCGTGAAAATCGCCCCAGCCCATTGAACAGCTCAGGCAGCACGACCAGTTGCGCGCCCTTTTCGGCCGCTTGTTCGACCAGGCCAGTGGCCCGCCGCAGACAAGCCCGTTTGTCTTCACCGGAATTCAACTGCACCGCGGCTGCCAGGTATTCCGCAGACATCCTCCTATTCTACTGGCTGCTGCCGGCGTGGGGGAAGCGAAACGGCAGCCAGGGACTTATCCCTATTTCGCAAGACGGAAAATGCGCCATTTTCGCGACTGCCGAGCACCCTCCGCCCGCTTTAAGCTCGCATGTCGCCACCTACGCATCCCGGGCTGTCCTGCCGAACGGACGTGGCCTCGAACCCGGTCCGGCCCGTGTCAAACGGTTCGGTTTGAGGACATCCCGATCGGTTGCCCGGTTATTCGTCCCCCAGGGGCTGCGGGACGGCGGCCGGTATTGGCTGGATCTCGAGGGCCCCCCCCTGCCGCACCGGCGGATGCCAGGGATAATCCAACAAGTTGCGGTAGTTGTAAGGTCGTCCGTAGTAGGTCCCGTGAGCGCCTATGCGGCGCGACAAGAGGAGGGGTGTCCCATCGGACGGAAAGTGTGCGATGACGTCCGTCTCGCAGCTGAGCGTCGATAATTGCCCAGCAGGACCGCAGGTGACCACAACATGACCGCACCCGTCGCCGCCATACGCGCCAGGATACCAGGCCAAGGCGGATGGGGCCGAACCGCTGAACAGCCAACAGCCAATTACCAGGCCGGCCCATGCAGTTTTGTACACAAGGATGCTCCTCTCTGAAGAAAAACCGGCCTTCGCACACATCGCCAGCCGCTTCTGTTTGCTTCATCGTCCGACAATCTTGTCAGGTCGAGACCATTGGTGATCTGCGGGAGATTTGTCATAACCGACAATTTTTCCAAAAGGCTGCTAGCAAAGCGGGCACTGGGATCTGGCGTCCGATACCGCAACGCGAGGGGGACGGGCCGATCGGGTGCCGGTGCCAGTTGCCCCAGGTCGGAGAAGCCCTGGGCCGGAGAAGCCCTGGGTCGGAGAAGCCCTGGGTCGGAGAAGACCGTGCCGCCCCCCCTTTCGTCGCTCGACCGGGCCTTCCCCCGCCCCCGCCCCCTCCCCCTCACCTGCAAGCGGCCCCAAATGGCCGGGAACCGGCCCTTCCGGGCCGGAAATCCAACTTGCCGCTACCTGGCTGGCCGCCTGGGGTTAAAAACCTGACGCCATCGGCCGCAGGTGGTTTGCCGCAGATCGTTGATCTAGACTGAGGTACCGACGGGTCGACGGGGTCTGGGGCGAGCGAGCGAGGCGACAAGTTGCAGGTCAGCGAATCCTCTGCCGAAGAATACTCGCTGCGCGACCCGGACGTGCGGCTGATGTTGCGCGTTCGTGACGGGGACGCTACAGCTTTTGAAGAACTCGTGTTGCGTTATCAGAATCGGCTGCTGACGGTTTTAGAACACTTGACCGGACGCCGCGACATGGCCGAAGACTTGGCTCAGGAAGTATTTCTTCGCGTTTATCGGGCTCGTCAGCGGTACATGCCGGATGCCCGATTTTCAACTTGGCTGTTCACGATCACCCATAACGTTGCCTCGAACGCCAAACGCTCCCTGGCGCGGCGACGCGAAGTCAACATCGAACCGGCTGACAGCGGTCCGATGGAGCCGTTGGCCCAGCTGGCGTTGGCCGCCAGCGGCCAGATGCCGACGCGCCAGGCGGACAAATCCGAGGTCTGCCATGTCGTCCGATCGGCTGTGGCGTCGTTAAACGAGCGACAAAGGATGGCGGTCTTGCTGTCCAAATTTGAAGGTATGAGCTATGCGGACATTGGTGAAGTGATGCAAGTCTCGCCTCAGGCCGTCAAGTCGTTGCTCTCCCGCGCGCGGGGCGCCCTCCGCGACGCGCTGACCCCTTACCTGGAACATGGCCAGCGACCTGAGACGGCCGGTACGTGAGCGCCAACCGCGAACATGAATTTATCCCAGTCACCAATCAGCGATCCCGACAGGCTGCAGGAAGCGGTAACCGCCTACCTGGACGGCGAACTGGATGAAGAAGCCGCGCGGCAAATCGAGGATCGGCTGGCCCAGGACGCCCCTTTTCGAGCCCAATTGCAGCGACTCCAGCAGTGCTGGGATTTGTTGGACGAGTTGCCGCCGGTGGAGGCCGACCCGAATTTCGCTGCCACCACCGTCGGGATGGTGGCCGTGACAGGTCGCGAGGATACGGGTCGACAAACCCCCGGCCGCGGGTCGACATGGCTACGTCCCGCCGGCCTTCTGATCGGCGCCACCCTGGCGGCCTGCCTGGTGGGGTTTCTGGTGACCACCAACCTCGCCGCGCTGCTGAAATCCTCAGGTATCATCGCGGACGCCGACCAGCAAATGCTGCGGGATCTGCCGCTGCTGCAGCAGTTGGACATGTACCTGGCGGCCGAAGACCTGCAGTTCCTGCGGACGTTGCACGCGCAAACGCCCCCGGTAATCGCTGGCCTCGTCGTGGATGCCGATCAGCGCGACGTGCTGGCCGACCAGCCGATCAAGCGACGGCGAGCGCGGGTGGAACAGATGTCGCCAGGGGAACGGAATGCACTGGCGGTCAACCAGCAACGCTTTGCCGCCTTAGCGCCCAAACAGCAGGCAAGATTGCGAACCTTTTATCGGCAGCTGCTGCAGGAGGAACAACAAAACGAGTTGATCGGCACCCTGGATGCGTTCTATCGCTGGTATAAGCTGCTGGCGCCTGAGGAACGGGCCGCGCTGCGCGGACTCTCAAGCCAGCAGCGCTTCGACTACCTCAACCACCTGCTAGCGAAACAGGAACGGCGCAGGCAGAGCGACGTTGCCTGGCGGGATGCCCGCGCGACGGTCCGCTGGTTACAGGAAATGGCCGTCCGATCCCGCGTCGAGCTGACTCGCGAAATGCCCCCCCCGGCGCGGCAGATGTTGGACGACGTCGGTCAGCCTGGCGTCCGCCAACGGCTAACGCGCCTCTTGTGGCAGCGCTGGCAACGGGGAGGGCATCCGGTATCGCCCGCTTTGACCGACCAGGATATCGCCAGGCTAAGGGAATCCCTTTCGCCCCAGGGCCGTCGACTCCTGGAGGAAGCGCCGGACATAAGAAAAGCATTGCGGAAACTGGTGGGTAAGGGTCTGGAAAGTTCCCGGCGCCCCCCGCTGGCCGGCCATCAGGAAGGTCATGACAGCAGCCGCCCTTGGAGTGCCGAAAGAATGTTTTCGGCGTTCGCCGAAAACCCGGCGATGCAGCCGGTATTGAGCGACGAGGCACTGCTGGGGTTTTTTCGTGAGCAGCTGGACAGGGACCAGCAGGAACGTCTCAAGCGACTGCCACCCGACCAGTTCCTGCGGGTCCTGCGGCAGGAATACTATCGTTCCCAGTTCGGCGGTCCACAACCGCATGACATGATGCCGCGCGGGAGACGACCGCACCCCCCGCCCCCATCTCTTTGGCGACACGGCTCGACAGATGGTTTCCATCGCCCGCCGTCGGACGACGCAAGACGCCACAAGGCTATCAACCCGCCACCGGAGGCCTGGCCCTCCGACCAGGTACCGGAGGGACGTTGATCATGGGGGACCCTCCTGCCACTGTTTGAGTCAGGCGGGCTGGCGAACTGGGTTGAGCGGCTGGGTTTTTCTGTTGGGAAACGGTCTAACCGTGACCGACTGAAAGGCGGGGATTCCCGCCAGCCGGCTGGTTGAGGCCCCCGCTAGTTGTTGCCCACGTCCGCGCCCCCCATCCCCTCATGTCGGGTTGTGCGAATCCCTTCCAGGCAGGAATGCTTTGCCGGATTGCCCCTCGGCACCCGCAGTATTCACTTCAGCGTGGCTCGATTCGCCACAATGGCCGGTACCCAGGTGCTGAGGTAGTACGCGCGGGGGGCGGTCAGGTCCAACAGTTTACCAAGGTCCAAGGAAGCGGCAGCGGCCTGGCTGTTGCCGCCGAAGGCGACATCCAGGAGCGACGGAGGCTTTTCGTACTTGACAACGCGCACCTTCTCAGGATCCAAGCCGGCCAGCTCCGCCGCTCGACGCACGGCGTCTTCCACGTAGCCCAGCTGATCGACCAGTCCCAGCTTGTGGGCCTGTCGAGCGGTGAAGATCTGGCCTGTGACGACCTCGCGCATGGCTTCCTCGTCCTGGAACATTTTGGGTCGGCCTTGGGCGACGACCTGCTTGAAACCCTCAAAGCTTTCATCGACCAGCTTCTGCAATTTTTCCTCTTCGCGCTTTCTTGCTTCTTCGTCCAGCACGCGTGTTGGGCTGCCCATCTGTTTCAGGTCACCGCTGGTAAAAGATCGATCACGGATCTTCCAGTGGGCCAGCAAATCAGAAAGGTCGTAGCTGGGAATGATCACTCCCACCGATCCCGTCCAGGTAGTTTCTTCGGCGAAGATGGCATCTTCGGTATCGCCTACCGCCATGGAAATGTAATAGCCGCCGCTGGTGGCGATGCTGCCCATGCTGACGATGAGAGGGATCTCTTTTTCCTCACGCAGTTTTTTTAGATGGTGGTAAAGGTAATGGCTGGCGGTTACGGTGCCGCCGGGCGAATCGATGCGGACGACGACCGCCTTTACCTTTTTGTCTTTTAACGCGCGGTCAATTTGTGTTTTGACAAAACCGTCTTCGGCATCCATGATTGCCCCTTTGACGGCGATTACGGCGATCTTGTCACGAGCGGACGCCAAACCGGAGTGGAGTTTCTCGTTGATCGAAGGGTCTAATTGCACATAGCTGTGGTAGGCACCCCACAAGCCGAAGTTGAACATGACAGAGATTGCCAGGAGCAGCAGCAGGATGCCAAAGAGGATCTTGCGAAACGTTCCGAACGGTTGTTCCAGGACGATCCGCTGGGGTGGCTGCGGCGGAGCAGCAGGCTGAACCAGGCTGGCGCCGACCGGTTCGGAGGATGTGTTGCCGGGCGAGGAACCGCCCGAGGAAAACGGCTGATGGGGCGGTTGATCCAGCGGTTCCATGGGTGCGCTCCTTGTCGATTTTAGCGCTGCTGACGGTTGTGCCTGCTGTCGCGCATGGTAGCGGCAGAATGCGAGGTGTCCATCCCTGGATATTGTAGGCCATGCGCGCCACGGGGGTAATGTGGGCAGCGGTTTTCCACCCTTTTCGGGCAGCGGATGTTTCCCCGCGGCCAGCGCCGGTTCCGCCGGCGGCCTTGGTCGTCCGCAGGGTGGTCCCCACACGATCAGGCCGTAAAGAAACGCGCTGTTGCCTTCCGGCCGCGTCCGGCGGTAAGCTTACGCTGCCGATCTGGTGGGTTGTGCGGGCCGATCGTGTGGACCGGCCGCCGGCCCGTCTTTCGGTTCGGCTCGCCTTCGCCGAGTTTCTTGATACGCCCCAGGAGGTTTTTTTCGTGTACGTAGCCGCCTCGACCGCATCTTTTCCCAATCTGCCGCTGGCCGAAGCCCTTGCCAAACTGGTGGACCTGGAATTTACGCGCGTTGAAATTGATATACACGAATCGGCTGATCAGTTGAAACCGTCGCAAGTGGCGGCCGATATCGACAAAGCGGTCGAGATCTGTCGCAACACCCTCCGGCTAACGCCGATTGCCTACAACGTGCAGATCGAAGCTGAGGGCGATGAGTATTACCGGCAATTCGCTGCCATCTGCCGATTGGCCAAGGCGACCAAGGTCGTCACGCTGGTCGTGCCGGCCGGTGAACTGGGCACGCCCTTCAACGCGGAAGTCGAACGCTTGCGCGAGCTGGTCGGCATCGCGACCGTCGAAAGCGCGGTGGTGGCGGTCAAGACCGAAGGAGGACGCGTCACACAAGATCCGGATACCGTCCAGGTCCTGTGCGACAATGTCAAAGGACTTGGCATCACCTTTGATCCCAGCTACTTCGTCTATGGGGAAAATGCGGGAAGATCTTACGATCATATCCTCAAGTACACCCACCATGTCCACCTCCGCGATACCAACAAAGATCAATTGCAGGTGCGGGTCGGTCAGGGCGAAATCGAATACGGCCGCCTGGTCAACCAGTTGGCCCAGGTCAAATACAATCGCGCGTTGACCGTCCACATGGTCCCGATGCCCGACATAGACCAGATGGCCGAACTACGCAAGCTACGCTTGTTGCTGGAAAGTTTGTTGTAAACAGGTGCCAGCCGGCATGGCGGAGGAAGGCAGGCCAAACTGCCGACCGAATCGGGATGGTAGGCGCGATGCTCCGTGGAGGACCCTAACGGGTTCTGGTGGTCAGCCGGTCAGCCTGCGATCGCCCTCCCCCAAGTTCCTCTGCGATCCGCGTCAGGGTCCGCGAGTGCGGCCGCGGGAGGAACGGGCCTCGGCGGGCGCCCGGCCAGCTGGCACACGTTGTGGACGGCCTGATTTTCCGCGTTGGTGTCTCGTGACGATATTCCAGCCGGGATCGGGGGAATCTGCGACTTTGGCGGTCGGGTCATGGTTCCCTGCCGCTTCGCTGCCGGTGGGCCTCGTAGAACAGAACGGCCGCCGTGGCGGCCACGTTCAGGCTGTCGGAGATGCCGCACATCGGTATTTGGATCGATACCACCTCGGCTGCTGGCCAGGTGTCCGACAAACCGGTCGCCTCAGCGCCCAGCAGCAGGGCGGTGGGCCCGCTGAAATCCAGCTCGGTGTAAAGCCGCTGGCCGTCGACGCGGGCCGCACAAATCTGCATGCCTGCGGCTTGGAGCCAGGGCAGCAGTTCGTCCGTCTTGGCGGTGCACAGCGGCATGCGGAATACCGTTCCCAGGCTGGCACGGATCGTGTTGGGGTTGTACAGGTCGGTCCGCGGGTCGGCCACCACGACCGCTGCCAGTCCGGCGGCCTCCGCCGTGCGGATGATCGCGCCCAGGTTTCCCGGTTTTTCCACGCCTTCCAGGACGGCAACCAGCGGGTTAGGTGGCAGCTGCAGGTCGTGCAACCGGGTCTGCGGCGGCACGGCGACCCCCACCGGTCCCTCGGCGCGTTGCCCGTACGCCAACTTGGCCAGCACTTCGGGGCGGACGGGAAATACTTGGCAGCGGGTGCTGTCCAGCCGTCGTAGGAGCTCGCCAATCTGCTCGATCTCCTCCGAATCGGGGCAGTAGAAGGCTTCCTCGATGGCGACTCCCGCGTCGAGTGCGCGGTTCAGTTCGCGGATGCCATCGATCAAGGTTTTTCCCTGCCGGGCGCGGTGTGCACCGCGTCGCAGCCGAGCGGCCGCTTTGATTCGCGCGTTTTGGGGACTGTGAATGGTTCTACGGCGCATGCAGCGATTCAGCTCAAACCGCGTTTCGTTCGGCAACGACCTTTAGTCGGCGACCCACCGCAGGGCAATCCCGCTGGGCAGCTGCCGGCCGTCGACGGCCCGGATGGCCAGCCCGCCGGCGTCGAGTTTGCCGCCGTTGTTGCCCAGCGCGTTGCGCAGGATGCGCTCCAGATCCGATGGCAGGTAACCGGTGGTATGACTGCTCATCAGAATAAAACGCCGATCTTCGGCCGTCAGTTCCATGCATTTATCCAGCAATTCGGGCAGGTGTTCCTGGATTTTCCACACCTCTCCCTTGGGTCCATGTCCGTAGCTGGGCGGATCCAGCACCACGCCATGGTATTTGTTTCCACGTTTCAGTTCGCGCGAAACAAACTTCAGGGCATCTTCGGTGATCCAACGAATGGAGGCGTTCCCCAGGCCGGATGCTTCGGTATTCCGCCGAGCCCAGAGGACGGAATTCTGCGCCGAATCGACATGGACCACCTCGGCACCGGCGGCCGCGGCCGCCAGGGTTGCCCCCCCCGTGTAGGCGAACAAGTTCAAGACTTTCAACGTCCCGCTGCTGGACTTCAGCAAGCGGGTCAGCCAATCCCAGTTGCCTGCATGTTCGGGGAAGAGGCCCACATGGCCGAAGTCGGTCAACTTCAGTTCCAGGACCGTGCTGCCGTGATGGACAGTCCAGGAAAGGGGCAAGTGGGTCCGGCTGCGCCAGTTTCCCTCGTGATTATTGCGAATGTAGCAGGCGTGAGCCGATTTCCACGCTTTCTCATCCGCGCGTGGCACACCCTCGGCCGCCGGACAGGGCCGCTCCAGCGTATACTTTCCAAAACGTTCCAAGCGCCGACCGTCTCCGAAATCGAGCAATTGGTATTGGTTCTTTGCGAACATCGAACGCTATATTCTCCAACAGCTTAACATCGGCCAACAGATGACCTTGCCGCCCGCGGCCGCACGCCCCGGATCGCGGGGCGCGAAAGAAGACGAGCATCCAGGAAATGGGTCATGATATCAGGTGGCAAGTGCGGTTGGCAAGTCACGAGCCTTACCCTCAGCGGGGGTGCGTTTGCACCGATTGCGGTGGGTGCAGCGGTTACGAGCACGTGGTAACGCGTAACGCGGCCCTTGTGGCGGGATGGGCCTGGTCAGCGGGCGATACGCGATCGGCCGCGTCACCGCCGACGGGCGATTTTAGCGCCGTTTGGCCGGCGATTGCGGGTACAATGACCTGGCATGCCCGCGCGTCGCGCCAGAAGAAGAAGGATGACCTGACCATGCCCGGCAACTTGTGTTCCAGCATCCTGGTAGCCTGCCTGTTGTTTGCCTGCGGGTGCAATACGTCGCACACGGCCGAACCGCGGGGGAAAGTTGGCCGTCCAGCCAATCCACGCTCGTCGGATGAGGTCGGTCAAGCGGGCGTGGTTCCCAGCCAGTTTGCCGCGGCCGGCAGCCCCCTGGCAAACCCGCTGCAGCCCCAGCGAGCGATGCGTTATCTCCAGCAAATCTGCCAGCTGGGACCGCGCGTGACCGGCTCGGCGGCCATGGCGGCCCAGCAAGAGCTGCTGGTGAACCACTTCGAACAACTCGGCGGTCAGGTCCACTTGCAGCGCTTTCGCATCCGGCACCCGCTCACGACCAATCCTGTGCCGGTCGCGAACCTGATCGTGCAATGGCATCCTGAAATGGATCGGCGGATCCTGTTGTGCGCGCATTACGACACGCGACCGCAAGCCGACAATCCCCAGGTGGCTGCCGCCCTGCGGGGGCAGGTTTTCCTGGGGGCCAACGACGGCGCCAGCGGGGTGGCATTGTTGATGGAGCTGGCGCACTTTGTGCCCCAGGTCGCTGGCAACTATGGCGTCGATTTTCTGCTGGTCGATGCCGAGGAATTTGTCTTTCCCGGCACGAAAAAGCAAAGATATTTTATCGGCTCAGAATATTTCGCTCGAAACTATGCGGCGCGCCCGGAGGCCGTTTCCTATTCCTACCCCAAAGCCGCCGTACTCGATATGATTGGAGATCGCGAACTGCAAATCTATCAGGACCGCAACAGCATCTGGTGGCGCGATACCCGGCCGGTGACCCGCGAGATCTGGGACGTGGCACGGCGGCTGGGTGTCAAGGAATTCATCCCGCGAACGCATCCGCGGATGAAGCAACCGATCCAGGACGATCACCTCATGTTGCGTAACGTGGGTAAAATACCGACCTGTGAGATCATTGATTTCGACTACCCGAAGTTTCCCCTCAATCGATACTGGCACACCGACCAGGATACTCCGGACAAATGTTCGGGCGCGTCGCTGGTGAAAGTCGGTTGGGTCATCTTGGAGTGGCTGAAAACGGCCGCATAAACAGCGGATGGACATAGGCACGCTCAGCTTTGCCCTCTTCCTGGTGGCCATCTCCGCGGGCCTTGTGATCGCGCATCTGCACAGCTGGCGTGGCGAACGAGCAAAAGATCAGACGCCGGGTGGGCACGAGGCGGTTTACGCCTGGCGAAAGTTTCGCAGGCGGATGCAGGCCAGCCTGATGATCGGTTTGACCGGCGTGGCGATCGTGGTCGGCAATTGGCTGCCAGCAGATCCTCTGCTCTACGGTATTTACTGGGCGGCTGTCATCCTGGCGGTCTTCTGGATTGTGTTGCTGGCCTTGGCCGATCTCATCCACACCCGGCGGCACTTCCAGCGGTTGCGCGACCAACAGCTGGTGGAACAGGCCCAACTGGGCCAACAGCTACGACAACATCAATTCGAGGGCAACGGGCGTGCTCGCACGCCCAGCGACAAAACGACGACTGCCAACTGATTGCCAATCCAAACCCCACCACGACCAACCGACACCCGTTCCCGCCCCCTCGCCACCCCATGGACGCTTTACGTACCTTTATTGCCCTGGGCCCCTTGGCCGTTTATCTGCTGCTGATGGGCCTGGTCAACGTGTCGCGGCGGCCGTTGCTGACCACCGGCAGTCGGGATTTCTACGCCTTGGGGATTGCCGTCGCCGGCATGATGATCGTTGGACCTCTGGAACTTTTCATGCCGGATGGTGCGTCCAGGCCGATTGCCTGGATGTTGCTGCTGGCGTTGTATTGGATGTGTCTGACCTTGTTGATTCTAATGATCCGGCCCAGGTTGGTGATCTACAACGTCACGGGGGAACAGCTGCGGCAGGCGCTGGCCGCGGCTCTGGCCCGGTTCCGTCTGGAGCACCGTTGGGCGGGGGACAGCCTCTTTTTACCCGAGCTAGGCGTGCAGCTGAATCTGGAAGGCTTTCCCGCCATGCGCAATGTGTCGCTGGTGGCGACGGCCGCCAAACAAAGCTATCGCGGCTGGCTGAAGCTGGAACGAGCGTTGGTGACCGAATTGCGGTCGCTGACGGTCCAGCCCCAGCCCCTGGGATATGCCCTGATCTGCCTGGGCCTCCTCACACTGGGTGGTTGCATGACCTGGATGCTGATGCGACCCCAGGAGGTGGTTGAGGGAGTTTTTGAATTGCTCCGCACCTAGCTTTGCCCGCTGGCGACGCGACCGTCGGGAGGCCGGCGGGTCTGGGGGGCCGAGCTAATTCAATCCGGCCAGAAAATTCTGCAAGTCGTCGTCATCGCTATCGACTGAGTCAGGCGAGTCGGCGTCGGTGGAAAGGCCCAGGTCGACCTTTTCGGAACTGCCGGCAGCTTCGTCTTCGGGTTCCTCTTCTTCGTCCCCCTCGGACGGTTCGGGCGGTCCTATCTTGAACCCGCTTACCTCCTCCTCCTCGTCAGCCTCCTGCGATTCGGTTTGCTCACCGGCCTCCTCTGCAGTCAGCTCGTCTACCGCTTCCGTTTCTTCAACCTCCTCCTCCTCCTCCTCTTCCTCGCCCCCCCCGCTGAAGTCAAACTCGGTGAGGTCATCCNNGTCAAACTCGGTGAGGTCCTCCTCCATTTCCTCCCCCTCTGTTTCCTCCCCCTCCATTTCCTGCTCGACCTCTGCCTCTGCCTCCTCGGCCTCCGCCTCTTCAATTTCTTCAATTTCTTCGGCCTCTTCAAGTTCTTCCGTCTCCAGCTCGTCAAACTCCATGGCTTCGATCACCGAGCCGTCTTCCTCGTCCGTTGCCTCGTCGGCCGTGACGGCCGCCGCCTCGATTTCCTTG
>JABAOF010022864.1_pt2 | contig 36473 bp, 37 predicted proteins | sample 7062171 | NCBI WGS metagenome assembly JABAOF01 (sample SAMN14538628, study PRJNA623070) | marine sediment metagenome | biome: marine biome [ENVO:00000428]; feature: marine pelagic biome [ENVO:01000023]; material: deep marine sediment [ENVO:00002113] | place: India: Gulf of Khambhat ...
GTTGGGATTTTTTGATATGTTTCCAATACTGCAGAGAATAATTAGTTTTATTCTTTAAAATATAATGTGTTATTTTTATTCATGGTTATATTTTAAAAAAAGAATAATCAGAATTTTTAAAATATTTTAAACATAAATTATAAGAAAATTATAATAATATCTTAGTCTATTATAATATTTACTAAGTTTTAGGGTGAAAAATAAATTATGAAAAAAATCATGGTAATTATCTTGATTGAAATATTAATTTTTAGTGGAAGCGGAATATTTAGAACAGTACATTCAGAAAAAAATGATATTAATATATCATCAAATAATAATTTTTTAGACGATACCTGTGAATGTAAAGGTATAATAAAAACTGACGAAAATACGAATTCTTATGGATATTTTGTAATGGAAGACTCTTTGTATGTTGATCCTTTAGATATTTTAATTTCACCAAAACCATCGATAATAAACACCCCTGAAGAATTTAGTTGGAAAAATTTTGAGGGGCAGGACTGGACAACTCCTGCTAAAGATCAAGGTAACTGTGGTAGTTGTTGGGATTTTGCAGCTATTGGTGCTCTTGAAAGTGTTATAAAAATTAGGGAAGAGTGTTCAAACTTATTTCCTGATCTTTCTGAACAATATGTTCTCTCATGTTTACCTGCAGCAGCTAATAATTATGGAGAAGGATGCAAAGGTGGTACTCCCTATGGAGCATTTTATTATATGAGGGATACAACTTCTTATGGTAATTATAAAAATGGTGCAATTCCTGAATCATGTTTTTCATATCAGGCTAGCGATGATATTCCATGCTCAGATAAATGTGAAAATTGGGAGGATTATCTAGTCCCAATTCTAGATTGTAGTGAAATTTTTTTAGGATTTGATAGTCCTGAAAACAGAGCAATTATTAAATCCGTAATATACCAATATGGTTCTATTGCAGCAGCTATGAATGTATCCCAGAGTTTTGTTAATTTTTGGAATACTCATCATGATCCAACTGATTATTTTCCAGATCCTAATGCTCCTTGGGGCAATAGATTAAATCATATCATTGTTATTTTAGGATGGAAAGATGATTCTTTAATTAATAATGGTGGTTATTGGATATGTAAAAATAGTTGGGGGACGAATTGGGGGTATCAAGGATTTTTTAATATAGAATATGGAGCATTATTCACTGGATTTTATATCTCCACGGTTGATTACGACCCAGATAGCTATAGTTGGTCACCTACTCCACCAATAATTAATGGACCAAATGATGGAGCCCCTGGAATAGAATATTTCTATAAATTTGTCTCAGAGGATCTAGAGGAAGATGGTGATGTTTATTATTTTATCGATTGGGGAGACAATACAAATAGTGATTGGCTTGGACCTAATATTTCAGGTGAAGAAGTAACCATTAATCATACATGGTCTAAAACTGGAACATATCTCCTTATGGCAAAAGCAAAAGATACATATGATCATGAAAGCCAGTGGAGTAAGGTAGATGTTACAATTCCAAGAAGCAGAACTTCACAATACAATTTATTTACAAATTTATTTTCTCGTTTCATCAATTTGTTCCCATTACTCCGAATACTATTGCATCGACTGGGATAAAAAACAAACACAATCATCACTTCATCTTTTTTCTTTTTGAGATATTTATTTAATCCATAAAATCAGCATAAATACTTTTATATGCCTATATTTATTTTAATGTTTTATGATATGTCCTTGTTGTGGTCATATAATACATGATACTGATCGATTATGTATTTTCTGTGGTAGACCAATGGATTTATGAAAAGCATTATTTTATTTTTATTCATGGCTTATTTAAAAAAACGCTGACGTTAAAACACAAGGGGTTAATGTTCTAGGTATATTCAAAATGTGTTTTTTTTATGACATATGACGAATTTACTATAAATTGAAAATAAGTACTAATTTAAACTTCAGCCTTTACTAAGTAAAATTAAAATATTATTCAACTCTTTCAAAAACTCGTTTGCGACTTGCGACTTCAATGTGGAGCCGTTAACCTAATTCTAAATTCATTAATATTTTAAAATTTTCAAAAATCCATTTTATATTTTTAATACCTTCGTTAAACCCATCTTCATTGATTTATTTCACTTTATCTTTATACTTCAAATAAAACTCTAACATATGCTTGATTTGTCTACTAATCGGTCTATTCTCATTATCTGATATTTCTTTCAGCTTATCCTTTGTGATTTGATCTAAATATACGTTTAATCTTGGCATAGCTTCATTACTCATAATACACCACATATTCAATATGTTTATGCGCATATTTAGGTATTTTCCCACACATTTAAATAATTGTTATTTTATTATGATTACTAAAAAATAAATAATGGAGGTAATGTATGAAATGAAACAGGACGAGGGTTTTGTTTTAAAAGTAAAAAATAACGGTATCAGGTTACCACTTGAAGTATTGGAATATCTCAAAATAAAACCTGGCGATGAGGTTTCTTTTGATGCAATTGGTAATGACGTTATTGTTATCCGTAAACATATAGAGAAATAAAAATAATAATACCCCTATCCCTCTTTTTCTTATTTTTTGAGTAATTATCAATATTTGAGTTAATAATTGTACATTAATCCACAAAAAATAGATATTATAGTTTTTTTATAAAAAATTATAAATTATTAAATAATTTAAAATTAAAAAAAAGATGAAAAAAATGGATACAACAACCTTTTGGTATATCATTGCAGGTTTATATGTAGGCATTAACAATTGCAACACCGGGGATTTTACGAGCCATACATATATGATTATTTAACTAAACCAATTGACATTAATCAATTAATTTCAAGTGTAAAAAGATGTGATATGTATCTATTTGCAAGAAATAGTTAAGAAAAATAGAGATTAAAAATCTCTATTTATTTTTTATTTTTATCTTCTTTTTTCTTTTTATCTTCATCTTTTACTTTATAATCTGCATCTATTGTTTTATCGTCATCTGATGGATGACCTGACCATGTTTCATCTGTTTTTTCTGATTTGGCACCTGCAGCTTGTTGTTGCTGAGCTGCTTGTTGTGCAGCTTGCTGATAAATTGCAGTTGATGCTTTTTGAATTGCTTCAGATAGCTTATCAGTTTTTTCTTTAATTTTATCTGTATCATCACCAGAAAGAGCCTCTCTTAATTCCTTTAATTTTTCTTCAATACTTTTTTTATCATCTTCAGAAAGTTTATCTTTTAATTCATCTAATGTTTTTTGTGCTGCATGGGCAAGTGCATCTCCATTGTTTCTGATTTCTACTTGTTCTTTTCGTTTTTTATCTTCTTTTGCATGCTCTTCTGCTTGTTTTTTCATGTTATCTATCTCTTGATCCGATAGTTTAGTTGAACCAGTAATTCGAATAGATTGCTCTTTATTTGTTCCTAGGTCTTTTGCTGCAACATTTAGAATTCCATCAGCATCAATATCAAATGTTACTTCTATTTGTGGTATTCCACGTGGTGCAGGTAGAATTCCATCTAGATGAAATCTACCCAAACTCTTGTTATCTGATGCCATTGGTCGTTCACCCTGTAAAACATTGATTTCCACGCTTGTTTGATTGTCAGCAGCAGTTGAAAAAATCTTACTTTTTTTTGTTGGAACTGTTGTATTTCTTACAATGAGTTCTGTTGCTACTCCTCCAAGAGTTTCAATACTAAGCGTTAGAGGTGTTACATCAAGAAGCACTATGTCTTTGTCTATTTCACCTGATAAAATTCCAGCTTGTATTGCCGCACCAATTGCTACACATTCCATTGGATCAACATCACGTTTTGGAGGTTTACCAAATATTTCTTCAACTTTCTTTTTAACAAGTGGAATTCTTGTAGTTCCTCCAACCAAAACAATGTGATCAATGTCTTCAGGTTTTAGTTTTGCATCTTTTAATGCAGTTTTACATGGATTTTCTGTTTTATCAACAAATGGGGAAATAATTTCTTCAAATTTTGCCCGTGTTAGTTTAAGCTCGAGGTGCTTTGGTGCATCGTCAACTACAGTGATATATGGGAGGTTAATATTTGTTTGTAGGGTAGAAGATAGCTCAATTTTTGCACTCTCTGCTGCTTCAAGTAAGCGCTGATGTGATTTTGGGTCTTTTCTTAAATCTATCTTATTTTTCTGTTTAAATTCGTTAGCAAGAAAGTCTACAAGTGCCTGATCCATGTCTGAGCCGCCAAGTTGTGTATCACCGTTTGTAGAAAGAACCTCAAAAACACCTTCTCCAACCTCCATAAGAGTTATATCAAAGGTTCCACCACCAAAATCATAAACAGCAATTTTATGGTCTCCTTCTTTGTCAAGTCCATAGGCAAGAGATGCAGCAGTTGGTTCGTTTATTATACGCTTTACATTAAGTCCTGCAATCTTTCCTGCATCTTTTGTTGCTTGTCGTTGATCATCGTTAAAATATGCAGGTACAGTAATAACAGCATCAGATATTTTATGCCCTAAAAAATCTTCAGCATCTTTCTTGATCTTTTGAAGGATAAAAGCACTTATTTGTTCTGGGCTAAATTCTTTATCCCGAACCTTTACTTTTTCTCCCCGCCCCATCTTTCGTTTTATACGATGAACGGTTCCCTCAGGATTTGTTACAGCTTGACGTTTAGCTGCTTCACCAACAAGCATTTCTCCATCTTCAGTAAATGCAACAATTGAGGGAAAATACGGGTTTCCTTCAGCGCTTTTTATAATTATTGGTTTACCTGCTTCTACTATTGCAACTTCAGAGTTTGTGGTACCTAAATCAATACCAATTATTTTTCCCATAAACTAACACTCCTTTTTATCTTCTTTTTTCTTTGAAACAATAACTTGAGAAGGCCTCAAAAGTTTATCATTAATAGTATAACCTTTTTTTACCTCCTCGATTATCAAATTATCCTCACAATTTTCTTTATTTATTATAGTTACAGCATGATGAATATTATGATCAAATTTTTCTCCAATACAATTTATCTCTTTAATTTGTTCCTTTTCAAAGAAATCTTGTATATTTTTTATCATGAGTTTTAATGCATCTTTTGGATTATTATCTTCATATGCTTTTTTTAAAAGCTCATTAAGATCAAGTAATTCTAACAAGTATTTTCTCTTAACTTCTTCTTCTCTGAAATTTAATTCTTTTTCCATTCTTTTTTGATAATTTTGAAAATCTGCATAACTACGGAGAAGTTTTTCATCTCTTTCTTTTAATTCTTTTTTAAGGCTATCTATTCCCTTTTTTAAACTATTAATTTCTTTTATTGAAGAATTTTTCGTTTTATCTGTGGTTTTTTTTGTTGACATTCCTCACCAATTGAATTTATATTATAGATTTAAAAAAAGAAAGAAGAGGATGGAGTTTATGTGTTTTTCTAGTATTCCATATCTCCTGGGGGCATACCACCCATTCCACCTGGTGGCATACCGCCTCCTGGCGGCATTCCACCGGCTCCACCGCCTTTTGCAGCTATTACATCATCGATTCTGAGTATCATTGTTGCAGCTTCTGAAGATGCTTCGATTTCTTGCATAGTGACGCGCAATGGTTCTATTACATTGTTTTTTATCATATCATCAACCTTACCAGCAAGAACGTTTATTCCTGCATATTTCTTGCCTTTCTTATGGGCACTTCTTACCTCTAGCATCATATCAATTGGGTCAAGTCCTGCATTTTCTGATAAGGTTTTTGGAACAACTTCAATTGCATCAGCAAATGCTTCAATTGCCATTTGTTCACGTCCGCCAACAGTTGGTGCATAATCACGTAAACCCATTGCAATAGCTGTTGCTGCAGCTCCTCCACCAGCAGTCATTTTTCCGTCTTCAATTGCTACTTTTACAACTGATAACGCATCATGTATTCCTCGTTCTAGTTCATCTACTACATGCTCCGTAGTTCCTCTGATTAGAATTGATACAGCTTTTGGATTTTTACAGTCAGTTACAAATGTCATTTTGTCATCGCCAATTTTGATTTCTTCAACTTTTCCAGCGTATCCTAGATCTTTTGATGTGAGTCCATCAAGATTTGCTACAACCTTTGCGCCTGTTGCCTTTGCCAGTTTTTCCATATCGCTTTTCTTTGCTCGTCTGACAGAGTAGATATTGTGCTTTGCTAAGAAATGCTGGGCTATGTCATCAATTCCTTTTTGACAAATTAAAACATTTGCACCGCTCTTTTTTACTTTGTCTACCATTTTCTTAATCATTCCTTCTTCTTCATCTAGAAATGCTTGAAGTTGTGTTGGATCTTGAATTTGTATTCTTGCATCGACTTCTGTCTTTTTTACTTCAAGTGCAGCATTTACAAGTGCAATTTTTGCATTTTTTATATTTTTTGGCATTCCCTCATGAACACGCTCTTTATCAAGAATTATACCTTTAATTATCTCTGTATTTGCTATTCCTCCACCTTGTTTCTTTTGTATTTGAACATTGTCAAGATCAACGATATTTTTTGTGCCAACTTTTTCTGCAATTCTTGTTACAGCATCTACTACAACATCTGCAAGAGTTTCTTTTTCAGAACTTGCACCTTTACTTGCCATTGAGGTTATTGCAATATTTTTAAGTGTGTTTTTATCTCCTGGTTTTATATCTATTGCTAATTTGTTTAAAATTTCCTTTGCCTTGTCTGATGCTAGTTTAAATCCACCACAAATAACTGTTGGATGAATATTTTGATCAAGTAGGTCTCCTGCATATTTTAATAGTTCTCCTGTTAGAACAACTGCACTTGTTGTTCCATCGCCACATTCTTCATCTTGTGATTTTGCAACTTCGACAATCATTTTTGCTGCAGGATGTTCAACATCTATTTCTTTGAGTATTGTTGCGCCATCATTTGTTACTACAACATCACCCATTGAGTCAACTAGCATTTTGTCCATTCCTTTTGGACCTAGTGTTGATTTTACAGCATCTGAGATTGCTCGTGCTGCCATTATATTGTTTGATTGGGCTCCTTTGCCTCTTTCTCTTTTTGTTCCTTCTTTTAATACAATTATTGGTTGCTGTCCTGTCATCATAATCTTCTTTACCTCCTTAAAAAACTCCAAGATAGCTTCACCGCAATATAAACACTTCTATATAAATATTTCGATTTGATGTGGTGGTAAGTATGGAGTTGTTACATGGGAGTTGGTAAGTTGGAGTTGGTAAGACCCCCTTTTAAAAATAATTGATGAGTAATTCTTTTATAGGGATAATTTTAATATTTGCATCTTCTATATATCTGTTGTTTACAATGGAAATAGGTTTATTAATACCAATAATTGGAATTATTATTGGTAGTGGATTAGTTATTGTGGATATTCTATTTAGAGTAATAATTGAACCAAGATTGAAAGATAGAAGAGAGGATATAAAGAAACATAAAAGAAAATTAGTAAAAAAAATTCTACATAGACTTAGAGATGCAAATATTTATTATGAGAATTTCAAGATTTTAATTACAGTTGTAGATGATTTGAAAAAACAAGATTTATTTGATTTGGCATTTAGGCACTTGAGAGCATATCCAGATATTCTAGATAATTGGAATAAATCAATGGAAAAAATTGAATATTTGAATAGTAAATTAAATGATTCAAATGGTTTAAAAAATTATATATTAAGAAAAATAAGTAATGAATTTGATGAACAATATATAAAATATTTATTATCTCATATATGGTTAATTATTCAGAGTAATGCTAAAGGAAACATAAAAGATTTAGATGAAATTAAGATAGACATTGAAACGAATCCTAAATATTGTTATATTCTACTTGAAAATGATATTGGTATACACTGTAAGAGATATGGCAACAAAAAAGTGAAACAAGTAATTGTGGATTTGATTAGAGATAATGAGTTTAGAAGAAGATTATCAGAAATTACAGAAGAGAATAAAGAATTAAGGAATATATATGAAGATAAATTCAAGAGAAATTTAAAAGAACTCTTAGATAGACTTGAAAATGGCTATAACTTAAAAGGTAAATGTAAAGAATGTTCACGATTTGTAAGATTATTCGATGATTGCTAACCTATCCAACAGGAGTAGTTTCACTGACCCCAAGGAGAGAATATAAGGGTTGAGAGTCATATAAAATCAGATAAAAACTGACCAAGGGAAGGTGGTTTGCTTCCCAAGGTCTGGAGTCATGATAGTATGAGTATCACAACCCCAAAAGAAATAAAAGTAAAAGATGCTGATAAACCTTTTTGTTGTAAGTTCTGTGGTTCTGAAAACTATATCAAATATGGCAAGAAGAATGGCATTCAGAACTATATGTGTAAGGATTGTGGAAGGAAGTTTGTAGATAATCTACACTTTGAGGGAATGAAGGCAAATCCTAAGATAATCTGTCTAATATTGGATTTGTATTTCAAAGGAGTATCATTGAGGAAGATATCTGACCATTTAAAGCAATTCTATGAGTTAAAAGTATCCCATGTATCAATTCTAAGATGGATTGAGAAGTATGTTGAAATTATGGATAAGTATGTATCCCAATTTAAACCTAAACTAGGAACTGTCTGGCAAGTGGATGAAATGATGGTGCAGATAGATGGTGACTGGTTCTATCTATGGAATGTCATTGATGAATTTACTAGGTTTCATTTAGCATCAGTTATCTCTAAGGAGAGAAAGATTGAGGATGCAAGGAAAGTCTTAAAGATTGCTAAAAGGAAAAGTCATGGTGATAAACCAAGATGCATAGTTACAGATGGATTACAATCCTACAAGAGAGCAATCAAAAAAGAGTTTCATACTGTTAAAAAGGAGACTATCCACATAGGTAATGTAGGTATCAGAGGAAAGAGATATGGAAATACTAAGTTTAATAACAATATAGTAGAGAGACTTCATGGAACAGTCAGAGATAGGAATAAGACTCAGAGAGGATTAGAGAAAGAAGATACAGTGTTTGTTAAAGGACATCAGTTATACTATAACTTCATTAAGCCACATGAAAGATTGAATGGATATACACCTGCACATTTTGCCAATATCTACCTGAGATTGGGAGATAAGAAATGGGAGAAGTTATTGGATAAGTCATTGAATGAAAAGGAATCAATGGATAGCAATGAAAACAAAATTATCTTTTAAAGAAATTCTTTATTCGGGTATTAACGGCTATTACATATGCAATAAGCAAACCAATAAGAATACCTCCAAACCATGCAGGTAAATCACCAGCTAATGTTTTGATAATGTGATAAGACGCATAGATACAAATACCAGCTATAATTAGTATTACAAATGCATTAATTATGAAGTTTATCAATTCATCAGCTTTACTTTTTGACATAATCCATAGAAATAATTATGTTATTGATATTTAAACTGTGTTAAATAATTGAAAGAGGAAATTAATTATGATTTGTTGTTGGTTAGCGTTGGCTTTATTAACTATTGTTTGCATTTGTCTTTATAAAATATCCAAATCCAACCAGAAATTTGAGGGAGAAAATTTGACTAAATATTGTCCTGTGTGTGGGAAGTTAATTGATGATGAATTAGATGTATGTCCATATTGTGGTCATATATTTGATAGAGAAAAATTTGATGTGATTAGTGTATACGAGCCTTCTTCAGCAACTGATTATACTACAGAATATACTGTGATATCGGATGCATTTGAAGATGATATTGATGGAAAAAAGAAAGAGGATGAATTATTAAAAGAAGAACTCTTAGACAAAGAATGGTTATCATATTTTGTAGATTGGGAATACTTAGATTTTAAAGATGGTGAATATAGTTTAACCGATAGAGGAAAAAAGGCACTCATTAGAAATCGAGCAAAGAAAAAGAAAAAAAGTGGTGAGAATTAGGATGGTGATACTCAAACAACTTAAAGACCAATTAGAAAAAGAAATTGAGGACAGAAAAGAATTAGAAACTTTATTCAAAGAATTATTGAAAGATTATAATTATTTCAGGAAAAAGAATGAAAAAGAATCAATAGATTGGAAAAAATTAATAGATGATGATAAAAAAGAATTAAGTATTAAAATTAAGAATGTTGAAAAGATAAAAGACCAATTACTAGGATATACACTTCAAATTATAGCAATTGTTGTAGCAATATTGGCCATAATAATGGCTTTTTCTTTTCTTTCAACTGATTTTTATAGTTGTCCAAATGAATTTGTGTGGTTTCTTGGAGGGGCAACTATATATTTCCTTTTTATATTCACTTGGTATGTTTTGATGTGGAAAAGAAGACAGAAAACAAGTTAAATGTATTTTCCCAACCCTTATGTAACACCCCAAATGTAACAACTCTGGATGGAACAGAACACGATTTGAGGTTCTGTTCAAATGATGGTTGGTAAATTTTGGTTGTTAAAAGTTCGTTGGTAAATAAACAATTTTTTCGTTAATATGTAATATTTTTGTCTAAAAATTTTATATATTATTAATTTGATGTGAATATTGTAAAATTGAGGGAGGTTTATGCAGAAAAAACATATTAGTAAGACCCTTGCAGTAGAGATATTTGTATTGTTTATAGGCGTGGGTATTCATCCTGCTTTTGCTATGGAGGAACATTATGAAAATAATGCTGGTTATGCCCCAGCCAGATCATAGAAAAACTGTTTTTGACAAATTCATGTATCCTTCTTTGACTTTACAGCAAATCGCTGGGATAACTCCTCGACATCATTTTGTTAAATTAATTGATGAGCGGTATGAAAATATTAATTTCCATGAAAATTTTGATCTCATTGGAATATCAATCACAACATATAGTGCCTTACGTGGATATGGAATTGCTGATGCTTTTAGAAAAAATGGAATACCAGTCGTTTTTGGAGGATATCATGCATCACTTTTGCCTGAAGAGGCAAAGAAACATGCAGATAGTGTTGTAATAGGAGAAGCAGAGCATACGTGGCCTCAGTTATTAAAAGATTTGGAGAACGGAAAACTAAAAAAATTTTATTTTAACAAAGAAGTAGTAAAAGCAAAAGAGATACCTCCGGCAAGACATGATATTGGAATTTATACGCCTTTCAAAGAGGCTATTCAGGCTTCAAGAGGTTGTCCAGTTGGATGTGAATTTTGTGCAATGAGTGTTGTCGAAGGAAATACATTTCGGGGGAGACCGGTTGATAATGTTGTTGAAGAAATGAAATCAATTAGAGCAAAACGAATATTTTTTGTCGATGCATCTCTAACAAATAATCCAAAATATTCAAAACAATTATTCAAAAGGTTGAAAGAGGTTAATAAAAAATTTAAATGTTTTGGAAATATCAACGTATTCGTCCGTGATGATAAATTTTTACAGTTGGCCAGTGAGGCAGGGGTAACAAGATGGTATATAGGTATTGAATCTATCTCTCAGCATAACATAGATCAAGCTGGAAAAGGAACGAATAAAGTTAAAAATTATATAAAGGCTATTAGGAAGATAAAGGATCATGGGATGATGGTTACAGGTTTTTTCATGTTTGGTTTCGACAATGATACTACTTATGTTTTTGATAAAACATTAAAATTCATAAAGAATCTTAATCTTGATAGCGTGGCATTTAGTGCTTTAACTCCATTTCCAGGAACTAAATTGGCAGAACGCTTTGAGAATGAGGGACGAATACTAACGAAGGTTTGGTCAAGATATAATGAAGGAATTGTCAATATAAAACCTAAGCAAATGACCGAAGAAGAGCTTTATGATGGCATCAATAATTTATCAAGAGAATATTTTTCATATATTAATATGCTTAGAAGAAGCATTCAAGGATTAAAAACTCGTGATAGGTTTAAATTAAGGCATTTTATAATAAGGGTAGGTGAAGATTTAGTTAATCGTTCATTTTATTTTAATGATAAGTTAAGGTTACAATCTTCTGTATATGATCAATGATAATGAAGCTATAAGTTACATTTTTTTTTAACCTTTTTAACATTCATCATAAGCTATTTTTTGGAGTAGATGGAATCTATTAGGGAAAAACTCCTGTAAAAAGTTAGATATCTACAAAGGATTTTTATGGAAAATATTTAAAAAAATATTTTATAAAAAAAAAAGAGATAAGTAAGTTTTACCTTTAACTCAACGAATTATTTAAAGCCGTAGTAGAAACCTGAGCAATGGAAATGCATTTGGGAACCGTTCAAAAAATCTATCGATATAATAATTTATCCACCAATCAATATTTGGATTTTCTTCATGAACAAGTATACCATTAGCAAAATAGGTTTGTCTACCAGAATATGATAAGAGATCATATGTTGGTAATACTACAGGTGAATAGGAAATCTCATAAATTTCAATCCATTTTCCTTCTTCTGTGAAAAGCTGATCACCAATTTCGAGTTTTGTAATATCATTATCTATTCTTGTAGCTTCTTTTCCTTCTTCTACATTGAGTACTCCCCATGTTTCTTGTCCATCTGATTTCTTTATACGTAATGGATGCTCATCTGTCATACATATAAGTCCATCGTTTATCTCCCATACAGTGTGAAAAGGCGTAGCTATAAATTTAACAGTCCATGATGTAAATCGATTATTTCTTAAATTGTATGATAGCAGTTGATCACCAATTTGAACATCTTCTATATTTTTATATGTTCGATCGACCATAGTAATTTTGGTTCCAACTGGAAAACAACTAAGACGTTGTGTTTCTTTTGGTGGCATTATACCATTGTCTTCAAATGGCTGACAATTGACAAGTGGCGATAAGGCAATTAAAATCATTAGAACAGTTGCTCCAATTCCAAATGTTCTCAAAATATTTTTTCTCATGTTATTCTATACCTCCCGTTAATGATAATTAAAATTTATTACTTAAATGTTTCTTAATTATTTTTTAATGTAACTTTTGGTTTTATTATTAACTTTATCTGTAAAAATATATTATATAAAACTAAACTAAAACTAAATATATTTATGGAGGAGATAGTGAATAGTCTGATTCATTGAGAATTACTATTCCAAGAACAAGAATATTATTTAGTTCCTATTGGTAGAATTATTATTTGCACTATTATATGGTATAATTATTCTAATTGGATATTTACTAGGGTATTCTGGATATGATACAATACCCCAAATAGGGTTCTGTGTAATACTACAGTGGGGAATTAACTGTGGGTAAAACACTGTGGTATATTTTTGTTTGAGTCCTAGTTTAAAATTAATTAAAATAAATAAAAAACCCTTTTTACTCCATATAAAATCGTATCAATGAATTGACGTACGTTAATTACCTTAATTTAAATGTTTGAATAACAATTGTAAAGTATATTTATATCTATTTTTCATTTCTTTACCAAAAAATTTAAATTATAAAAAGTCTATGTGATTTTTGGGGTAGTAGAGATTAAAATAAGAGACTTTCCTGTTTAATTTAAAATCGATCTCTTTCCATTATATTTGTCTCTGCCCCCCTTAATTAATAATATAATTAAAAAATATTTTATAAATATTTTTATAATAAAATTAATGTTATGGGATCTAGTTTCTAGAGGGAGGAAAGGATATGATAAAAAAGGACTTCTTTTCCTAAAAATCTAACCTTTCTTGAACGAACCAGACCCCAACAATTATATTATATATTTTAGATTTATTAATAATTTATGTTAGATCTTTTATTTGACGACACTCTTCTATGAGTTTAGCTATCTTTTCACAGTCTTCTTTTGTAAGTTTTTTAGCTACCATCAATTAAAACCGCAAAAACTAATATATAAAAGTAATCAAAATCAAAAAAAAGAAGGGAATTGATATTGATAAGAACTTCCGATAGCTACTACGGGTCTATATTATTGGGAGTGCGTGATATTCCCCAAGCAAGTCGAGGCAGAATGAATATATTTCTACCGATTTGATAACTATATCTAAAGTCCCAAATCAAATAAAATCCTAATTTTTCTAAAAATGGGTTCGGATGTGGATTCCAATAATTTTGAGCGTAACTATTCCTACTATTCCGACTAAAAACGTGGATAATATTTCCGTCTGAATTTATATTATCTCTAAAATTATTTTCACGTATCTTATTATTATGGGAGTCTGAAAGCCAAAGTCCTCTATTATCATTTTTAATTTCATTCCTATATATGAAATTAAATCTCGATGCATCTAGAGCAATACCAACAACGTAATTATTTTCAATATAATTATTTTGGATTTGATTATTATGCGAAAAAAGAGTATAAACACCCCAATCATTATTTCTAATGATATTTTTTTCTATTTCAATTCCATCACCAGGGTTTACATAACAAAAATTAATGCCAATATGACAATGTTCAATAGTATTTTTTCTGATTTCAACTGGTCCATTGTAAACATATATACCTGCTCCATTTAATGGTCCGCTATTTCTAATGATAAATCCAATGATGTTTATATTTTTTTTATTAGTACCAATAACATTACCAACGCCGCCACCATCTATAATCGCACCATCAGTATCATTACCAATTATGTCACTTTCATACCACACAAGTATTAAACCTTCCTTTTTTACAATAATATTTTCATAATATGTCCCATTTGCTACATAGATTAGATCATAATCATTTGCATAATCAATTGCATCACTAATATTACAAAAAGGGTGTTCAATAGTGCCATCAGCAGTAGCGCAATCTGAGTCATTATCAACATAGATAGGCTGCCTATCTAGAATATTTTTTGGTTTTGACCATATACTATTATTCATTTTTACTATATTTCCTCTTATACTTGGTACAACACTAGCTCCAAGGAATAGGAGTATTAGACCTATTACCAAATATTTCTTAAAAACATTTTTTAGCATGTCTTACAATTCCTCCCTTTAAATCTTTCAAAAGAAGAATAGAATATTTCTTTTTAAATCTTACTATATATTATTTTTATAACAAAATTATATTCTTTTTTTTACATTTGTTATAAATATAGTAAGAGAAAATGAAAGAGGTCTAGTTTCTAGAGGGAGGAAAGGATATGATAAAAAAGGACTTCTTTTCCTAAAAATCTAACCTTTCTTGAACGAACCAGACCCCAACAATTATATTATAATATTCTAGATTTATTAATAATTTTTGCTAGATCCTTAATTTGATGACCTTCTTCAATGAGTTTAGCAATATGTTCACAATCTTCTTTTGAAAGTTTTTTAGCTGTTTAATTTGTTTAACCAAATAGTAACACATTGTCAGTTGGTCATCGATCGCCCTAGCAACTTGTCCATGCCGAGTTGAACCGCCTTGTTCTTTAGAACCTCGGTCTGATACATCTTGAAGTTCCGATCTCCCATCTTGGCTCTCATTAATTCTGCAGTCTCGGTACTTAGGCGCACTCCTTCCGAAATGAAGTCTTGGAAGGAAACTTGACATTTCTTATACCTAAGCATTAGATTCCCTTGATTGATCAAACTTTCCTTCAACAGCATATCCATTTCAGTACGCACATCCTCTCGTTCTTCGACCTTATAAAGGATGCTCCTTAACTCCTTAAGTGGGGACATTCGCAAAAAATCGCGCACCTTGATTCCGCCTTTTTCTTCCTCATTATAGTAGGCAAATGAAATACGCTTTGCATTGAATTGGTATTTGATTGTTTCAGCATTTGTTTTATCTACTATGTACCAGTCGACCTCGGATGAGAAAGCGAAGGGTGTCTTGACATGAATGCAGAATGTATCCTTAGTGTCATTCTCATAGAGAAATGCGCCTTCTGGTCCATATTCTATTGCTACGATGTGCAACTGATTATTGATGTAGAAAAAGGCGAGGTTGGTTCCAATATCCGCTGGATTACGGGGAAACATAAGTTCATACTTAAAGAATAGGTGCTGACCAGTATGTTGATGCTTTACTATGTCAAAGCTTCTAAGGGAAATCCAAGTTGATTGCGGTGCTTGGTTATTGTGAATAAAATCCACAAGTTGGCCCCCTCGGGTGTCCCAGCGGGGGTGTGTATTTTCAGATTCGTACACGAGTTGGTCGCCCCCGCTCTGAATCGTTTCAATCAACGTAAAGGTCGTAAAGAGTACTTCAAGATAGACGAGGGAATAATCCATCTCGTTCATCTTCTGAATCGCCCAGAAATCCGCCGCTAACTCCTGATTTCTGGATTGTTCTAAACTTTTAGGTGGAGGATGCGAAGTATGGCCGAGTTTATGATGGGCGATTTCGTGTAATACAAGAAAGGTTACAAATGTAAGCATTATTTCTATCGATTCTAAATGGAGTTCTTCAACACAACTCTGACTCAGCCCCAGTTTCGTCAGATCAAGCTTAGGCCAGGTGTCCTGTACACCCCGTTTTAGTGCAGCAATTAAGTCCTGCCCATACTGAAACATAATTTGTTTGATAAGCTTAACTACCTTGCTGGATCTTATCAATGCTAACGAGCCCATGTCACAGAAGTATTGAGCAGATAGTATTTCCCCCATGTCAATGTCTACAAATCTTGATTCACCGATTCTATATGATTGGGATACAGGGCTGAAAGTGATGTGTGACTTTACATCTAATTTTAGATTATTTAGCAATTCGAGAAGTTCCTTATTTCCACTTAACTTTTCTTGAAGATTTACTACTACATGATTTAGGTAGTTCTTTTTAATCCGAGTCGAGATCTTTTTTAGTTCTTCGTTGGTAGGAAGTTCACCACCTGTCTGCATCTTCTTCAGAGCTTCAAAATCCTGATGTGTCATTAGCATTTTTTACCTCCCATGTTTATAATAAAAAAGAAGCGCAGGATATATATCTTTCTATTCAGCTTATTCTAGCTTCAGCCATTCAAGAATGCGAGACACCTCCCTGACAATCTCATATGGATGGATTCAGGTGATCGCTCCGCAGACCGGTTACACTTCTAACGAAAGGATTAAATAAAACTAAGACTCTATCGAACATTGAATGAGGAGGTTGAGTCTGATATGACTACTGCTGAGCTTCAGCCTATGTATCTTCTTGATGAAACATGGGATACTGCAGAATACATTGGTCCAGGGGCTAGGTATGGAAAAGACCGAAGACTCACAGATGAGGAGGAGAAAGTGAGACAATGGATTCGTAATACTCGAATCCAGGTAGCAGAGATAGCAGAAACGACAATGATTCGTTCTAAAGAGAATCATGATTATCTATTAACTAAATTAGAGATGAATATCATTCTACCAAAAGGAATCATAGAGGAATTGAGATTCAAAGCCACCTTGAAGGGAGACGGTGAGGTCTCTAATAAAGTATATGCTCATGATGGGTTCCCTAAGGACATAATCGTGGACAAGTACATTGTAGAAGGAAAAGTGACTCTAGGAGTCACGAAATTGCTTAATCTCGTGCCTGTGATTGGGGATTTAGTTCCTGATTTGGAGCTTAAACCAAAGGAGTTTAAGCTTGGAAAATTGAGACAAGTACAGGTTGATTTTAGCGGATCCAAAACACCAATACCTGAGTGGTATTTGAGTGCAAAGGGTATTAAAAATGAACTAAGCGTTGCTCTCATAATCGCAAAGCTCAGAGGTATAAATCGTATAGAAGCAGAGATACAGTGCGCATGGATCTATAATCCTGGTATTCTAAGTAAAACTAGAGTAGGAACGGATGAAAAAACGATATTAATCTATGGGACGAAACATCACCAACCTTGAGGGAAGTAACTCAGCTTTAATAGAGAGAGTATAGTCTAGAATAATTAACAACCCCCTGGCCTTCGTTAGTATAATGTCAATAATAAAAAGAATAAAATAACCTTTAGATTAGCCCAAGAATAAATTCATCTTGGCAACAGCATCCTTGACATCTTTTGACCAAATAAAAATACGATTATAAGGCAATACCTTAAAATAAAACTGAGGGAAATAAATCTTTCTAGTTGTCATATCACAACAATATCTATCCCCTTGCTAATTTATACCAAATTCAAATATTTGCTCAATTAAATAATCACCATAATCAATTTTTTCATATATCTCTTTCATCAAAGTGTTAAATTCATTGATTCAATAATAACCTTGTTTAAATGAAAAATCATCAGGTATACCCTGAGATTTTAATTCTTCATATTCAATTAGAAAAGCAGCTGATTGCTGCCCATAATAGGATGAATCTATTATATCAAGTAAGATTTCAGTATGAAGATTTTGTATTTCAAGCCATCCAGAAGAAACAATATAGTCCAAATAATACTTATATTCATTGTTTGGTTTACAATTATATTAAGCCCCATGAGAGTCTTGGGGGTAAAACACAAAGCGAGGAGGCATGTATAATTATAGATTGTGATAATAAGTGGTTGACATTGATTAGAAATGCTGTTAAGTATAAGAAAGTAAGGGGTGAATACCATTAATTTTACACCGCTAAATTTACACCCTTATTCTTTACAGAACCTGATTAAACAAATTGTTTTTGGGAAATAATATTGGGATCAACATAAGCATTAAGTGCGAGTGGAATTGCCTGGCGGGTTCCCGCAATGAAAAAATCTCCTTCTATTCTAAGAATTATCCAATCTGGAAGTAATTTAAATGGATTTGAAAATAAATATTTTAAATATGAAATTCTAATCTTTGTTTTAACACAAATTCTCTCACCCGAATGAACCAGACAGGGTTCCATAGTCTTTTGTCCTAGTAAAGTTAATTTTTCACCATCTTTTCTATATATCAAGCAATTAAGATTATCCCCTATAAGACTAACATTACTAGGATTATTGATACTAAATCCAACATTACTTATAATTCCACGCAATGTGAGTTTAAATTGTACAGGTATTTGAAAATCAACCTCTTGTCCCTCAAAAACAAACTCTTTTAGGTCAGGAACAATTAATAATGCATCAGTGGAAAACGATATATTTTTACTAATACCACCAACTTTAGCTCCAACAATTCCTCTGAGATTTAAAATAATTTTTTCTGCATCAAAAGCATCAAAAAAAACAGTACCATTTGAATAAAATATACAACTTTTTTTAGGTTCAATAACTCCTCCAGTTATAGTAATATTACCTGCAGTAATCCCATGATCTGTATTTATGTCCATATAAAGATTTTTAACGTTATAAAATAAAGAAGTTGGATTATAAATTTCTACCTTTATTTCAAGATTAACTCCTTCTTCATTAATACTAGATAAAGATGCCTCCAATTCAACATCAGGAATTTCAATGCTCTCAAAAATTTCTTCAACTGACGTAGTAACTATCAGGTTTATGGGTATAGTTTTTGTAATAAAACCTAAAAAAGTTACACTAATTTTTCCAACAATATTGGTTTTTAATATGCCAAGATTATTTGATTCTTTTAAAACAATTTTACCATTAGCTGAAAAAATACGTGATTCATCAGAAGGTATTGAGCCTCCAGATATTTTCATTCTTCCTAATTCGGCTTCCTCATTGTTCATACTTATTATTAAAAAATCTGTGATTCCAATTTCAAATCTGTTATTATTTGACATCTTAAGATTTGTATTAATAATAATTTCATCTGAATTTACTTCTGAAATATCAATAAAAACTTCAGTCTTTGGAGCAGATATAATTTGAATATCAAAAAAAATAAAAGTTGCAGAAAAAATGTTAATAATTAATAATAAAACGACTATAATATAGATTACTCTCTTCTTTGTAAAATTCAACATCATTTTTCAGATTATTATATTATTAATGCGTATAAATATATTTCTTAGAATCTATTTTTCTATGAGTAGAATTATTAATGGTTGTTAAATATCAGTAGTGCTATGATACCACTGAATTATATAATTATTGACTTTCTGATAATAATTTTTCCACTTATTTTTGCATTTAAATGGAGATTTAAATATTACAAATATTTTAAACCACTTGCAGCATCTATAGTCATTGTTGGTTTATCCTACATAATTTGGGATATAATTGTTACAGCAAGAGGAGATTGGTGGTTTGAAGAAGAATTTTTGATAGGAATTGAAATATTTGGTCTTCCTATAGAAGAAATTTTATTTTTTATAGTTGTTCCATTTGCTTGTATTTTTATATATGAAAATTTAGTATATTTTGTTAAAGACAAAAAAATTTTATTTAACAAATGGTTTTATCTTGCTGTAGCAGCAATATTTATAATAATTGGTATTATTTTTAGAAATCAAGATTACACAATTTTGGCGATGTTTTCTTGTGCTTTATTTTTTATTATTGCGTCTACATTATATCCAGAAATTTTAAAATCAAAAAATTACTGGTTTTACATAATTTTATCTTTTATTCCATTTATAATATTCAATTATTTACTAACTTCCCTTATAGTAGTTGGTTATAATCCTGATGCTATTTGGGGTGGTTATGGAGCTTGGAATGGAAGGTTATTTACAATACCCTTTGAAGATTTCTTCTATAATTATTCTATGCTTTCATTTTATTTAATGATATATCTTTACTTCAAAGAAAAATGGATTCAATCCACAGGATATTTAATAAAATGAAATTATTCAAAAAATAAAATTTCACTAAAAGGTGAAAAAAATGGGGGAGAAAAAGGTAATAATAGTTGGTTCTGGATTTGGCGGACTTTCTGCTGCTGGATTACTGGCTCGTGATGGAAACGAAGTTTTAGTCATAGAGAAAAACGAACAACCTGGCGGACGAGCATCAATCTGGGAAAAAGATGGATTTATTTTTGATATGGGACCATCTTGGTATCTTATGCCTGATGTTTTTGAAAAATATTTTGCAGAATTTGGAAAAAAACCAGAACAATATATGGATTTAGTAAGATTAGACCCTTCATATAGAATATTTTTTGATAAAGATGATTTTGTTGATATTTCAGCAGATCTAAAGAAAAATCTAGATCTTTTTGAGCAGATAGAACCTGGTGCAAAAGAAAAAATGAGGGAATATCTAAAATTAAGTGAATACGAGTATGATATTGCAATGAAGGATTTTATATACAAGGATTACAAACACCTCATTGATTTTCTTAAACCAAAACTTATTGTTGAAGGAACAAAGCTGCATATGTTTCAAAAATTAGATGGTTTTGCTCAAAGATTTTTTAAAAGTGAAAAAATTAGAAAGATTTTGGAATATACTATCGTTTTTCTAGGTGGAAGTCCATTTGAGAGTCCTGCATTATATTGTTTAATGTCTCATGTTGATTTCAATATGGGAGTATGGTTTCCAAAAGGTGGTATGGGAAAACTTGTTGAAGCTTTTTATGAACTTGCAAAAGAACAAGGAGTAAAGTTTAAATTTAACGAACCAGTAGAAAAAATACTTGTCGAAAATGGAAAAGTAGTTGGCGTTAAAACAACAAATAATAAATACAAATCTAATATAGTTGTTGTAAACGCAGATTATGCTTGGGCAGAACAAAATCTTTTAGAAGAAAAATATCGGTCTTATTCAGAAAAATATTGGGAAAAACGTAAATTTGCACCTTCTGCTTATTTGTTGTATTTAGGACTGGATAAACCGCTAAAAAGATTTATTCATCATAATTTGTATTTCTATCCAAATTGGGAAAAACATTTCGATGATATATTTAAAAATCCTAAATGGCCAGAAGATTTCTCATATTATGTTTCTTGCATTTCAAAAACCGATAAAAAAACAGCAATTAGAAATGGTGAAAATGTTTTTGTTTTTATTCCAGTTGCAACTGGTTTAAATGACAATGAAATAACAAGGGAAAAATATTTTAATAAAACCATTGAGCATATGGAGTTCTTAGCTGGAGAAAACATAAAAGATCATATTGTTGTAAAAAGAATTTTTGCACATAAAGATTTTAGCAATAGATATAATTCTTATAAAGGAACTGCTCTTGGTTTGGCCCATACATTAAAGCAGACTGCTGTATTTCGTCCGAGGCATGATAGTAAAAAAGTAAAAAACTTGTATTATACTGGTCATTATAATCATCCAGGAATAGGTGTTCCTATGGTTATAATATCGTCCCAAATACTGTCAAATTTGATTAAACATAAATAAATTTTCCAAAATATGTGAATAATTATTATACCATATGAAATAGCAATCTTGTTACATGGAATTCTTTAAATATTATTAACATTTATGCGTATTATATGTAATTTATGGGAGGTATAATCTTAATTCTGTTGATGTTATGAACAAAAAATCGTTTAAAAATCAAAAATTTTACCAAGAAATTCCGGATAGACTTAATGATATTTTTTTTGTAATTGATAAAAATTTAATTTTTAAATATTTAAATAAAAAATCTGAAGATTTTATCATGATTTCAAATAAAAAAGCTATTGGAAGATCTTTGTATGAAATTCTTCCAAAATTAAAGGGCTCTGGTACTGATAAAATAATTCTTAAAACTCTTAAAACAAGACAATCTCAAAGCGTCATAACTAAACATCAAATAAAAGATGAAATATCATTTTTTTATATTACCACTCATTCTGTTGGGGAAGGAGTTTCAGTTTTAATCAGAGACATAAATGAAAATATAAAAATGGAAAATCTTCAAAAGTTAGGATCTTTGATACTAGAACGCCTTAATAAATCAGGTGAATTACGAGAATTAATCCGAGATATTATATTACTAATAAAAACTTATACAAAATTTGATGCGGTAGGAATACGTCTTCGTGATGGGGTTGATTATCCTTATTTTATCACCGAGGGTTTTTCATCTAATTTTGTTAAAACTGAAAGTAAATTATGTGCTAAAAACGAATCTGGAAATTTAATACTCGATAAAAAAGGAAATCCGCTCCTTGAATGTATGTGCGGAAATATAATTATGGGAAGAACAGATTCAAAATTACCTTTTTTTACCAAAGGGGGAAGCTTTTGGACAAATAGTACAACCAATCTTCTTGCTACTACTACTGAAAAAGAGCGGCAAACTCATACAAGGAACCGATGTAATTCAGATGGATATGAATCAGTGGCACTTATTCCATTACGATCTGATAAGAAAATAGTTGGCCTTTTACAATTAAATGACAAACGAAAAAACATGTTTTCTTTAGATATTATAAGAATATTAGAAGGTTTTGCTGCAAGTATTGGTACAGCTTTGTCTCGTGATAAAGCAATCAGAGATTTAGAACTTAGTGAACAGAGGTATTATCTTGCTCAACAAGCAGCAAATATTGGAAGTTGGGACTGGGATATTGGAACCGGGAAGTTGATTTGGTCAGAAAAAATAGAGCCATTATTTGGTTTTGAAAGAGGAAAATTTAAAGGAACATATGAAGCTTTTTTAGATTGTGTTCATCCAGACGACCGCGATTTCGTTATTAAATCAGTAGATAATTGTTTAGATCATAAAAAAAGATACGCAATTGAACACCGAATTATTTGGCCAAATGGAAAAATTCGATGGGTTTTAGAACGTGGAGATGTGTTGAGAGATAAAAATAATAAACCAATTAGAATGCTTGGAATTGTTCAAGATATTACTATGAAAAAAGAAATAGAAGAGGAGTTGGAAAAAAGAAAAAATCATCTTGAGAAAATAGTCGAAGAACGTACTAAAGAACTATTAGACATTAATAAAAGATTAAAGGAAGAGATAATTGAGCGTAGAAAAGCAGAAGAATATTCTAATAGAACAAAGCAACATTTAAGAGATGTAATAGATAGCGCATCAGAGTTAATTATATCATTTGATATGAACAATCGGATAACTACTTGGAATAAAACTGCAGAGCTTGTTACAGGTTACAAACAAATAGAAGTATTAAATAGAAGTGTTGGTAAACTGGAAGTTTTTGAAAATCCTGAAAATATTAAAGAATTTATCTACAAAGATTGTTCAAAAAAAATTTCAAAAATAAATGATATAGTTTTAAAAAATAAAGATAATGAAAAACGAATAATTAGAATTTCAGGATCAGAAATTATAGGAATAAATAATGAATGTGTTGGTGCACTGTTTATTGGTAAAGATATAACTAAAGATATAGAACTTCATAAAAAATTATTGGAAGGAAATAGTTATATTATCAAAGATAAGAGTAATAAATCATCAATTGATTTATTGATTGATTTAACATTAGATTATTATCAGGGTCTAATTATTACAAGAGGTAGTCCTTCTTATACAAAAAGAATTATTCCTGAAACAAAAAATGTACAAACTATCTTACTTAGCAGTGAAAACCAAAAAGGATATGCAAATATTTCTGATCTTGAAACCTTGAAAACAACTATTAAAAATTTTATTCAAAAGAATAAAAAAACCGTTATTTTACTTGACGGAATTCATTATCTGATTTCTAGATTTTCTTTTGATGAATTTATCGAAACATTATTTATTGTTAATGATTTTATTGCACAAAATAATTCAATTTTATTTATTAGAATTGATCCTTCAACGGTTGATAAAAATCAAATGGCTGTTTTTGAAAATGAATTACAAAACCTTCCCGAACAAAGATTAGAAGATTTAATTATAGAGGATTATCTATATGACAAATTAAAATATATCAATGAGCAAAATCAAATAAATGCTATTGTTTCATTCAAAAAAATAATGAGAAAATTTAATATATCATATGTTACTGCAGCATCAAGATTAGAATCGCTTGAAAAAAAAGGTTTAATTTACACAAAGAAACAAGGAAAATTGCGAGTTATATTTATAACAGATAAGGGAAAATCTTTATTACAAAAAAGAAAAACTGCTTAATAGAATCAAAAACATTATTAAAACCATTTTAAACCTTAATTTAAATCGTTTTTAAGTTAAGATTATATCCTTCACAATTATTTTTTAGTACAAATTAGTAGGAATAATGATGGAAAAAGAAAAAAAATTGTCATTAAAAAAATATCATAATCAATTTTTTTCTTTGTTATCAGCCAATCGGAAAGGTAAAATAAAAAATAGGAAATTTTTTTATGTATCCCATCTACCTTCCTCCCTCAAAAACCTATTAAATTTATTTTACCTCTCCATTAATCTTTTTTAAAATTGTTTTAAAGTTGTTTTTCAATTATATTTTAGTCATTGTTATATATAACACAAAACACTTCTTTTCAAAATTTGGTGATGTAAAATGAATAAAAAATTTTTGATATATTCTTTTATTACAATGCTATCAATATCAATGGCATCTGTTTCAACAATTATAGGAGAAAAATTAAATCAATCGAATGATTTTGAAATAAAAAATGATATTGAAGTAGAATTACAAACAATTGCAAGCGAATTTAACAGCCCAGTAGTTTTGTCAAATGCAGGAGATACAACTAACCGATTATTTATCGCTGATCAAATTGGAATTATTTATGTTATTGAAAACGATATTTTACTTTCCCAGCCATTCTTAGATATCTCTGAAAAAATTGTTGATCTTAATTCTGTTTACGATGAGAGAGGTTTACTAGGATTAACTTTTCATCCAGATTATGAAAACAACAGAAAATTTTACGTTTACTATAGTTCACCTAAAAAAGGTTTGCTAATAAATCATGAAAGTATATTATCAGAATATACAGCTTCATCAACTAACCCAAATATTGCTAACCCGAATTCAGAAAAAATAATATTAAGAATTGACCAACCTGAAGAAAATCATAACGGTGGACAACTAGAATTTGGGCCAGATGGTTACCTCTACATAGGTTTGGGTGATGGAGGCGGAGCTGGAGATAAGCATGGAAATATTGGAAATGGCCAGAATATAACCACTTTATTAGGTTCAATTTTAAGGATAGATGTTGATAATGGAAATCCTTATTCAATTCCTGCAGATAATCCATTTGTAGGAATTGATGGTTTGGATGAAATTTTTGCCTATGGCTTTAGAAATCCCTGGAAATTTTCTTTTGATAGAGAAACTAATCAACTCTTTGTAGCAGATGTTGGACAAGATCTATGGGAAGAGGTCGATATTGTAATTTCAGGAGGTAACTATGGTTGGAGAATTATGGAAGGTAATCACTTTTACGATGAAAAATTACTGTCTGACTTAGGATTAACACTTGAAGATTTAGAATTTCCCATTAATGAATATAACCATGATATAGGAAAATCAATCACAGGAGGTTATGTATATCGTGTAAATCAAGATTCTGAATTGTATGGTAAATATATTTTCGGAGATTGGAGTAGTCAATATTTGCCTGCAAGTGGAAAATTATTTTATCTCAAAGAAGTAGAACCAGACGTCTGGGAGAGACATAATCTTTTGGTAGATGGAAGCAATAATATAAAGCGATATATTTTATCATTTGGAGAAGATGAACAGGGAAATATCTATGTTCTATCTAAAACAACAATTGGCCCAACTGGTAAAACAGGTGATGTAAGACGTGTTGTTCCAGATAGTAAAAGACCTTCTCAGCCAAAAATTACTGGAATAAAAAATGGGAATATTGGTGTCGAGTATGATTATAACATTGTTAGCATAGATTCTGATGGCGACCAACTTTTTTATTACATTGACTGGGGAGATGGAAGTTTTCAAGATTGGAGTGGCCCTTATTCTTCAGGGCAAGAAATAACATTTAAACATGCATTTAATAAAAAAAGAATTTATGTTATTAAAGCAAAAGCAAAAGATACAAGCACTCTTGAAAGTTCTTGGACTAATTTTATCGTAAGGATGCCCAGAATTACGTATATCGCCAATTTTAAATTATTATTTTATTTCCAAAGAATATTAGATACATTTCACATAATCAATAATATATTTATCAAACAGGATTTTTATAAAGAAGTATATAAAGAAATAATTAAAGGAGGTGAAAATAGAAATGAAATCTAAAGCATTGAAAACAGTAACAACAATGGGTTTATTTCTAGGTGTAATTTTACTTTCTTCCCAAGCATATGCTCATTCACCCCAAGACATGAAACTGGGATATATAACATCTACATCAACTCTTGATGTTACAATTACTCATGAATCACCTTTTCCCAGCGCTCATTATGTATACAAGGTTGATATTGATATTAATGGGGAAGTTTTCCTATCTGAACAATACACAGGTCAACCATCAACAACAACATTTACATATAGTTATATAGTTCAAGCAAATCAAAATGATGAAATAAAAGCAACAGCATTTTGCAATCTTTTTGGATCAATATCTGAAACTCTTCTTGTCCCAAATAAAGATGCGCCTAATGCACCAGATATTAATGGAAATGCCAATGGAAAACCTGGGATTGACTATGATTATTCTTTTGTTACGACAGATCCTAACAATGATGATGTATTTTACTATATTGATTGGGGAGACGGAACAAATACTGGTTGGATAGGTCCCTTTGCATCTGGTGAAGAGATTGTAAAAAGTCATAGTTGGTCATCAAAAAACACATATGTTATTTCAGCTAAAGCAAAAGATACAAATGAAAATGAAGGGCTAACAACAACACTTGATGTAACAATTCCAAGAATTCGAAGCTTACAATCACAATCTATTTTAAGATATGCTCAAAGGCTATTTGAAAAATTTTCAATCTTAATTAAAATACTTTTTTAATCTTTTATTTTTTATATTAATTATTTATAAATATGAATGTTGTTTGTATTAAGTTGTTCTAAAATTGATTTTAATTCGAATTTAAGTTAACACTTTATACTTACATGTTAATAATCAAGATCGAATTAATGGAGGAAAAAAAAAATGAGAAAAAAGATAATAGGAGCAATTGTATGTCTGATGCTATCATTAACAACATTATCTGTTTTAGGAGAAACAAATACAAAAGAGAATTTGATAATATTAGATGAAAATAATCAAAATCTGTTATCTGAAAATGATATTTCAATGAGATTGTATCCAGCTACTCTTTTTTTAGGTGTAAAATTGGATATAGGAAATGAAGGTTCTGAAACAATAAATAATGTGGAGTGGAGTTTTAGATATAAGGCTGCAATTACAGGAACAGGAGTTCTTGTCTCTAGTAGATTACAACAAGGATCAATTAATCAAATAGGTCCTGGAGAAACAAAAACATTAACATTTTCCCCGTTCAATTTTAATGCTAAAAGTCCTGTTGGATTGGGAAATGTTTATATGAATGCATCGGTGAAAATAAATGATGAAATTACAAGAACACAGCAACGTGCATTACTTTTGGGAATTTTTGTTATAATGTTTAGGGATACCTACATGGATATAAAACCAAAAGAGGCTTATGAAAAATGGCAGAATAATATATTCGATTTAATAATTGATGTCGTTGGCTTGAATATTTATTCATTAGGTCATCTTCCAGGAGCAGTAAATTATGTTTGGGCAGATGGAACGCTAAAAAGTAAAATTTCAACATTAGATCCTGATTTGACTTATCTTGTTTATTGTCATACAGATCCACCATCAACTGACAGTGCTCAAGCAATGGTAAATGCAGGATTTGATAACATTTATCGTCTTGAGGGTAATTTTGCAGCATGGAAAACTGCTGGTTATCCTATAGAAATCTAAAACTAATAATCTTTCTTTCTTTTTTTATAAAATTTAGAAATTATATATAAGTATTTTAAACTTAAATTAAAACTAATCTTTAATCATGGTTTTATAAGTAAAAAGATTTCTAATGTTTGGAGGTATATAAAATTGAAAAATTTAGTTGAAACCGCAATTGAGGCAGGTAATTTTAAAACATTAGTAAAAGCTGTTCAGAAAGCTGGACTTATGGAAACATTGAGTAATGAAGGACCTTATACAGTATTTGCACCTACCGATGAAGCCTTTTCAAAATTACCGGCAGGAACACTAGAAAATATTCTTCAAGACAAAGAAAAGCTAACTAATATTCTTACATATCATGTCGTCCCAAACAAAGTATTAGCCAATGATGTAATTAATTTGAAAAATGCAGATACAGTAAATGGAAAGCAGCTATCAATAGATACATCTGAGGGTGTAAAAATAGATAAAGCTAATGTTATTAAAACTGATATCAAGTGTACTAATGGTGTGATTCACGTTATCGATGAGGTGCTGATACCAGATTAAAAAACCTCATTTTATTTTTTATTTGGGTAAAAAAATTATATTATAAAAATTGATGGAATATGATTAATAAAACTTTATTTTCAATTTTTAAAGAAGGTAGCAAAACCTACTTTTACAGTAGTATTTTCTTTCCAACTTATATCAAAAAAGATGTATTTACTCTCTATGGATTTGTTAGAAAAGCAGACAATTTTGTTGATTCGATTCCACAGGATATTAATGGTTTTTATGAGTTTAAAGATAAATATTATAATGCAATAAATGGAAACAAAACAAATGATATTGTTATTGACTCTTTTGTTAATCTCATGAATAAAAAAGATTTTGATACTGAGTGGGTTGATGCTTTTCTTCATTCAATGGAAATGGATATTACAAAATCAGAATATAACGATATGAATGAAACTCTAGAGTACATCCATGGATCTGCAGAGGTAATAGGGCTTATGATGGCCAAAATTATGAATTTGCCTGAAGATTCTTATGAACATGCAAAGTATCTTGGACGATCAATGCAATACATTAATTTTATAAGAGATATAGCAGAAGATATTAATTTAAGACGTATCTATTTTCCAACATCAGATATGAAAAAATTTGGAATAAAAAAATTGGATTACGATTTTATAAAAAACCATAAGCGAAATTTTTCAAATTTTATTAATAAACAGCTTGAATACTACTGCAATTGGCAGCAATTTGCTGAAGAAGGTTATAAATATATTCCAAAAAGATATTTAATTTCTATTAAAACTGCATCAGAGATGTATAACTGGACTGCTGAGCAAATTTATAGTAATCCTCTGATTGTATATAATATGAAAGTTAAACCTCAGATTTCAAAGATAGTTTCGTCAATTATTATGAATATAATTGATCCTTCAAAACCAAAGAGAAAAAATCCATTAATCTGTTTAAATAAAACTCCAGTTCCTGAACCTGATTATTATTAAACTATCCACTATTTGTTATAGGTAAGTAAAAATGCCTGATATATACTCAATAACACTCTATCTATTTGTTATATTAATTACATTTATTTTAATGGAAGGAGTTGCTTGGTTTCTTCACAAATATGTGATGCATGGTTTTGCTTGGTACCTTCATGAAGATCATCACAGATATACAAAGGGTAGGTTTGAAAAAAACGATATTTTTGGTTTATTTTTTGGTCTTCTTTCTTTTTTACTTTTATTTACCGGATATTTAGATGGATGGGACATAAAAATTGCTATAGGAATTGGAGTTATGTTTTATGGTATAGCATACTTTATAGTTCATGATATATTTTTTCATAAGAGAATTAAAATTAAATATCGGCCAAAAAGTACCTATATAAAAAGAATTTTAAATTCTCATGCTGTACATCACCAAAAAAGTTTTGCGCATAATGGAATCAGTTTTGGTTTCTTATATGCAAGTAAAAAATATGCTGTAGAAACTTAATAAATTTTTAAAATTAAGTGGGGGAAAGAAATACGAAAAAGGAAACAATAAAAAATCTAATTGAACTTGGTCGATTTCGTTTTTTATTGGGAGGTTTTCTTTTATATATAATGGGTTGCCTTCTTGCTGTAATTTCAAAAGGCACATTTTCTATTGAACTTTTTATTTTTGGATATGCAATAATGTTTCCAGCACATCTAGGTCTATCTTATAGTAATAATTATTTTGATATTAAGGTAGATAGATTTAACAAACCGATATCAATATCTGGTGGTAGTAAAACTCTTTTAAAACACCCTGAATTAAGGAAAACATGCAAGAATATTGCAATAGCTTTGATGTCAATATCTATTGCCTTATCTATTATTTTTATTTTTATATATTCTTTTTCGTTTTTGTTTTTAGGTTTTATTATTTTTGGAAATTTACTAGGTTGGTTCTATTCAGCACCTCCTTTAAGATTGGCATATAGAGGTTTAGGGGAAATTGCCAATATGATTAATATGGCAATATTAATGCCTGGTATTGGCTATTGGATTATAAAAGGAGGTTTTGATTTATTTTTCTTCGTTTTTGCATTTGCCCTTTTTTTGTACGGATTAGTTTTCATAATAATAGTTGAAACACCTGATATGGAGGGTGACATCAAGGGAAAAAAAATAACTCTTGTTGTAAAAAAAGGGAGAAAAAACACATATTTTATATTATTAACTTGCCTGATTTTTTCTTCTTTTTATTTTTTGGTCTTATCGTTATTTGGTTTATTTAGTGAATATATCAATTTTACTATTGTTTTTACAATTTCTTTAATTCCTATAATTATTGCATTTATTGGTCTATTTTATAAACCATTTACAAAAAAGATTGCTACAAAAGTTGCAACCATGAATCTATATTCCCAAGTATGTTATATATTTATTTTCAATGTTTATTTAATGATTTTGATTGTATTTTATCAATAAATCAGATTATGGAATTTATATGAAACAAAAATTTTCAAAACCAAAAATTGTAATAAGCAAATGCATTGAATTTGATAATTGTAGATATAATTCACAAATTATTAGAAGTAATTTTGTAAGTTCTTTAAAACCATTTGTAAATTTTAAACCCATTTGTCCGGAAGTTGAGATTGGTCTTGGTGTACCACGCGATCCAATTAGAATTATTTTTGAAAAAAATGAAAAAAAGTTAGTTCAGCCTTCAACAAACATTGATATAACAGATAAAATGGATAATTTTAGTAAAACCTTTCTATCAAATTTAAATTTTATTGACGGTTTTATTCTTAAATCAAAATCTCCATCTTGTGGTATTAAAGATGTAAAAATTTATCCGAGTAAAGAAAAATCGGCACCGATTGAGAGGGGAAAAGGCTTTTTTGGAGAAGCAGTTATAAAAAAATTTCCAAATGTTGCATTTGAAGACGAAACAAGATTAAACAATTCAATAATTAAAGATCATTTCTTAAAAAGAGTTTTTGTTTTTGCTAATTTTAAAGAAATTAAATCTAAATTCTCAATTAATAAATTAATTGAATTTCATACAAATAATAAGTTTTTATTAATGTCATATAATCAAAAGCAATTAAAAATTATGGGAAATATTATTGCTTCACATAAAAAAGAATCATTAGATGATATTATTCATGATTATGAAACTCATTTATTCCAAGTATTTTTAAAAGCACCTAGGTGTATATCAAACATAAATGTATTATTACATGCTTTTGGATATTTTTCAAAAGATATTACTTTTAAAGAAAAGAGCCTATTTTTAGATTCTATTAACAAATTTAAAGAAGGACAAGTATCGATTAATGTTCCTATTACAGTTATCAATTCTTGGATTGTTAGATTTGAGGAAGAGTATTTAAAAAATCAAACTTTTTTTAATCCATATCCTCAAGAATTAATGAGTGTTGAATCAATTGATGTTTGCTCTGCTAGGAATTATTGGAAATGAAAATAGGATATCCATGTATAAACAGAACAATTGGATGTAGAGGTAATAAAACATTTCGATTAAAGTCATATTCAGAAGAAAGGTTAGTTAAAACAATAGAAAATAATTTGGATTGTTTAATCAAAATACTAGAATTTAACGTTTTACATAATATTTTATTTTTTCGTATTTCTTCTGATTTAATACCATTTGCCTCACATCCAATATGTAAATTTAAATGGCAAGAATTTTTCAAGGAAAAATTTAAGGAAATAGGTTCATTTATTAAGAATAACAAAATCAGAATTTCCATGCACCCTGATCAATTCATAGTGCTAAATTCTTTTGACAATGCAATCGTTTCACGTNNCACACACTTAATTCCTCAATAAAATCAAGACTTGTGATTGAAAATGACCACAGATCGTATTGTTTAAAAGACTGTTTATACATACATAAAAAAATAGGTATACCTGTTCTTTTTGATGTATTTCATAGTAGTATTTATAATTGTGGAGAAACAATTATTGATGCGTTTAAACATTTTTCTTTAACATGGAAAAGCCACGATGGACTACCAATGATTGATTATAGTTCACAACAACCAGGAAAAAATCCTGGAGTTCATGCAGAAAAGTTTAACAGACAAGATTTTACTTCTTTTTTAAAACAAACAAAACCATTTGATTTTGATATAATGTTTGAAATAAAAGATAAAGAGAGAAGTGTTTTAAAAGCAATGGAAATAGTTAAATCTGACTCACGATTTATAAAAACCTAGAGGTGAGAAAATTAACAAAAATATTTTAACTAAAATAAAAAATCTTTTAGAATCGCAAAAATATGGTGTGATTGCTACACAAAAAGAAAATATTCCATATACTAATCTTGTTGCTTTTGCTTCCTCAGAAGGATTGGAAAGTATATTTTTTGCTACCAGGAAAGATTCAACAAAATTTTTTAATCTATTAAACAACCCTTGTGTCTCAATACTTATTGATAACAGAAAAAATCTTTCTTCAGATATTAAAAATGCAATAGCTGTTTCTGCTGAAGCAGAAGCCAAAAATATCAAGAAAAATATTGATAAATTTAAAAAGTTACTATCAAAAAAACATCCTGAATTAACCGGATTTATCAATGAACCTGATTGTGAACTTTTTGAATTAGAAATTAAAAATTACGTTTATGTGGATAATTTTGATAATAAACAAATTTTATCAATAAAATAATGGCTTGGTATGTTAAATTTTTCACAAAGGTCGTATACAATTTCTAAATAATAATTCCCTTAGGGCATGTAAATCTATTGTGTATATGAATGCAAATGGATTAAAAAGAAAGTTTAATCCAGATGATTATATTAAAAAAATTATCAAACATTATCTTAAATTAATTTAAAACGTGTTTCAGATATATAATTTTTCTATTTTTTTATATTAAATGAATAAATCTAATTAGCTTTAAATGATTTTTCTAAAAATTTTTCTCGCATATATAAAAATAAAGGAAATCCCAAAGAAGCACCAACAAGAAATGTAGCAAGAATAGATACCCATAAATGTTTAATTTTTAATTTTAAACCTTCATATAATGCAAATATAATAAAAACCAATGCTGTAACAAAAAGATCAAAAGCAAATAATGTACTTACTCTATTTATAAAAAGTTGATCAATAATTAGCTCTATGGAAAAACCATATTCAAATATTATTGGAATTAACTGCGAATATGGAAGAGCTATTCCAAAAATGCATAATATTAGATATAGATATTTTATTTTCATTTGAATCATTCCTTCATTTTTCAATTATTTAATGTGTAGAAGAATTTGCTTTGTTTTATTAATAATTAATTTCTACAGCTATCTCATTTCTCCTTATAAAACCTGGAGCAAAAGGACTATTATATCTCATTAAAATTGGATCGTTTTTTATTTTAATATTATGAGATTTTAGTTCAAAAATTAATTTTTCTTTGTATCTTTCAATTTTATTTTTTGTTGCATAACCGCTAAATCTAAGAACCGCCAAAATTCTCTCAGGTTCAATTTTAATTTTTATCTCTGGATTTAATGGTGTTGGAATAGTATCTTTAGTATAAATCGAAGGCATAACAAAAGCCATGTAATTCTTTTGGGTAATAACAGGGGCAGTCATTTTAATTTTTTCAGATGTAATTACTGGAGCAGTCATATCAATCTTTTTTTGTGTTTTATTATTACCAGATATATAATTAAAGAGTAATCCAAACTCATTATTTTCTTCATTACCTTCTACGACTGCTAAAATAAGTTCAGGATATTTTCGAATTTCAATATCATTGATATTTTTAATTATTTTATATTTAACCTTTTCAACCATATAACTCAATATAATTATTTTAGTATAAATGATTTAACAAAAAAAATTCCAATAAAATAAGAAGTTATATAGTAAATTTCAATTTAAATCTGAATAAAAACAATAAAAAGATATATATTCAATTAATTATAACATAATAATTCCTTAGGAGATTAAGGATTTGATTGATAATTCAAATAAATGGATTTTGCAAATAGCAAATTTTTTAGCAGTAGTTTTAACAATTATAGTAAATTCTCTTGCAAATATTTTACCTATTAATAATAAGCTAACTGGGGAAATATCAGATTCCCTTCCAAATCTTTTTGTTCCTGCAGGTTTAACCTTTAGTATTTGGGGAATTATTTACATTCTCTTAATTTTCTTTGCCGTTTATCAGATAAGAGATTTATTTAAAAAAGAAAAAATAGATATGCCTTTTTTAAAAAAAATTAGCGTTTTATTTATAATTGCAAGTCTTGCAAATATTATATGGATATTTTTATGGCATTACGAGCAAATTGTTCTTTCACTAATAGCAATGATTATTCTGTTTTTTTCATTGCTGTTCATTTATTTAAGGCTAAACATTGGCAAATCAGATGTTTTATTAAAAGAGAAATTATTTGTGCATGTCCCTTTTAGTGTTTATATCGGTTGGATTACTGTTGCAACAATTGCTAATGTTACCGCAGTACTTGTAAAAGTTGGTTGGGATGGCTTTGCATTTAATGAACAAATTTGGACAATAATAGTATTAATCGTTGCATTAGTAATTACAATTTTAATCCTGCGTTCAAGAACGGATTATGCCTATAGTGCTGTCATTATTTGGGCTTTAATTGGAATTTATATAAAAAGAATTTCAGATGACCCCCTATATGGTCCTGAACCTCTAGTTGCAAATACTGCATTAATTGCAATAATTATTATTATAATTGTTGCAGTAGTATCAGCTGTTTTTAAATATCCTAAAAGTAAGGTTCAAACTAAAAAATAAAAATAACTTATACTAAATTTGAGGTTTTTTACGAAGCCAACCTAGATCACTGATATATAGATCCCTTATATCTTTTATATCAAATTTTAGCATAGCAAGTCGTTCAAGGCCAAGTCCCCATGCAAGCACAGGATTTTTTACACCAATGGGCTCAGTTACTTCAGGTCTAAATATACCACTACCACCAAGTTCCATCCATTGTTTGTTCCAAAAAACTTCAACCTCCATGCTTGGCTCGGTATATGGAAAATAACCTGGTCGGAAGCGTATCTTTTCAAAGCCTATTCTTTTGTAAAATTCCTTTAAAATAGCAATTAATTGTCGAAAATTACTACCTTCTTCATGAATGATACCTTCGATTTGATAAAATTCTGGCAGATGAGTTGAATCGATATTTTCCTTTCTAAAAACACGTCCAATAGAAAAAACCTTTGATGGAGGTTTAGGATTGTTATATAAATACCTGATTGTATTAACTGTTGTATGAGTCCTTAGAAGCGCTCGTTCTCCTTCTTTTTTTGAAAATTTATAACCCCATCCAGTTGAAGATGTAATTCCACCATTTTCATGAACTTTAGAAATTATTTCAACAAGATTTTTATCTTTTATTTCAATTTTTGAAGGATTTTTACAGTAAAGAGTATCTTGTAGTTCACGCGCTGGATGATCCTGAGGAATAAAAAGCATATCCATATTCCAAAAACAAGATTCAACAAAATTACCATGTATTTCTTCAAAACCTAGCTCTAAAAATATTTGCTTTATTTTTGATATCAAATCAACTAAGGGATGAGGTTTTCCACCATAAAT